>Ga0255338_1000434_pt1 | contig 138996 bp, 144 predicted proteins | sample MeOH1_35cm_T4_19_FD_203715 | JGI IMG/M metagenome (GOLD analysis project Ga0255338, IMG submission 203715) | Sandy soil microbial communities from University of British Columbia, Vancouver, Canada - MeOH1_35cm_T4_195 | ecosystem: Engineered > Artificial ecosystem > Sand microcosm >... | reverse complement strand
TGAATTCATTAGGTTTTGTTCAAATGTACCTGTTCCAGCCATTGTTGATGCTCCAAGAACTTGTCCCTGTGGTGCTTGTGTACATTCAGGACATGAGCTTCTTCCATCTGATCTATGATCACTTAATCCATCTCCAGGACCGACAGAATTGCTTGGTGCATTTGTTGGCGTTACGGTTGGTGTTGGGGTTGCACAGATTGTTTTAAGTTTTACTTCAACTTCATCAATTCTCGAATCGTCATCTGTTCCTGCCAGAGTTATAGTTGTTGTTGGGTTGTTTCCTGGGACTGTAATCCAGCCAATTCCTGAGTAGTGTTCAAGCTCGTATTGTACATTGACAATCTCATAGCCTGTACCGGTGGTTACGATTACCTGATCTCGATCATCCTCTGAAGGAGGTGTTCCATCAAGATCATTAAATGTAATCTGTACTTTTCCGCCTGTTTCAGTGAAATCAAAAAATGTGTCATTGTCCTCATCAGCATCAACCTCAAATGTTTCCTGATTACATGCGGGAGGAGTTTCAGTTTGAGTGGGAGTTGGGGTTTGAGTTGGTATGACTTCATCAATACCATCCTCAAGAGGTACTCTTTCTAATGCAACAGCAGTTTTAACAGAAATTGTTAAAAAGATACCAAGTAAAAGACCTACAATAATTTTTAACGTTTTTGTCATAAAAAAAGCCCTTACTAGGGCAATAACTGTACTATATCATTGATTTTCGTAAATTGCAAGCAGTTGTCCGATTACTGGAGTTTGCAGTAATTTTATTACATATTTTTCGTAGCTATTTTAATAAAAAAATTGAATTATTCTCGTAGATAGAATACTATACTAAGTAGAAAATAAATGCGTAAGAGTTATCTCAATGTCGGTTTAGTTGTTTTTATCACTACAATTTATTTGTTAATTGTTTTTTCGTTTGGGAATTTCCTTTTAAATTATTTGAAACTTGATGTTCCAGCTGAGGCTCATCGTCCTGAATTTTCTACATCTACAACTCTTGCCCCAGAAAAGATACGAGGTAAATGTCGCGTGGAGGCAAGCCAAAAGTTTGTCACCCTTCAGAATGAGTTATGTAAGCAGGAAGGAAAAGCTCCAAATTGTGTTTTGTTACCCGAACACCAAATTCAGGCTAATGAAGAGTGGGTAAATATTGAAAATGAATGCAATAAATTATGATAGCGGGGTGTGTAAATTAATTGCAGGAATTTTCAGGTTTAATTGAAGAGTCATTTATACCGGCAATAATTCTCTTTCCATTATTTGAAAGTTTATTTTCACATATTTTCCCCTGCGGTAGTACCTGAATACTTAACGCCCCGTTACCGTTGTCCTGAATTGTATTTCCATAAACTTCATTATTTTTGCCGTAGGTTATGTCATTAACAGTGTGTCCGCCAAGTCGTACGCCGGCACCGAGATTTCCATAAGTTTCGTTGTAGCGAAAAATATTTTTGTCTCCACGGGAATCAAATCCTCCTGATTCGGGATCTTTCTGTCCTGTACAGGTGTTGTATTCGATGGTGTTGTCAAAAGCGCCTTCTTTTACATCAACGCATTCATTGCCTTGGGTATTGAAAGCATTGTGGTGAATCCAATTTCTTGTTGAGCCATCAGGATCATTGGTCGGGTTTTTGCCATCAGCCCATTGATTAGACGATGTGCCGATATAGATTCCCTCACCGTTTTTGCTATCACTTGGAAATTTAAAGTCTGCAATCCCACAAGGGCCAAATGTGCTTCCTGCTACCTCGTTATCATGAGCAAAATACCGAAGCCGTAGACACTCGCCTGCTGCATTCTTAAAGGTCATATTAAGAACTTTTAGTCCGGAAACACCTTCACGTATACCTTTTCCTTGTACAAAAAGTAGTTTGTCTCTATATCCATCTTTGCTGTCAGCATTCCCAAAGAGTCCATCAAGAGTAAATCCTTTGAGTACGATAAAATTATGATTAATTTCAAAAATTCTTGCGCTGCCAGCTCCATTAATTACAGCATCCTTTGGTCCAAAAATTGTGATAGGTGCGTCTTTTGTCCCGTTTGTTTTGGTGATAATATCTTGAGTATATATTCCTGAAGCTAGTGAAATTCCATCTCCTGGTTTTGCGGCGTCAATTGCTTTTTGAATTGTTTTCCAGGCATTTGTACTATTTGTACCGGAGTTTATATCATTTCCTGAAGGTGATACATAATATATTGTGCCTTTTATTGTAGTAGGGGTAAGAGTAAGTGCTCGTGTTGCGGTAGGAATAAATTTAGAAAATTTTTCTTGTTTGAAGTCTTTTGTATCAGGCTCATATTTACTGAGTATCCAGAATCCAATTAAAAGAATGAATGCTAAGAAAAAAAATAGTAGAAAATTTTTAGAATAAAAAAACGATTGCGTCTGTATCTTCCTAGGCATACTGCTTGTATAATTGTAGCACTAATATAGAGGTAAGTCTAAGGAGAGAAAGAATTAGTTGGTATTCATTTCTTCTTCGCGTGCGAGTTCAATGAACCTAAGATCTGAGTGTCCATTGGTTTTTCCGTTTCCATTAGTAGCTTTTCCATCAGCATGGTTCATTGCTAAAACTGCTGATTCATTTGCTTTAATTTTTTCATTTACTTCGATTGTTCTTTTAAGTAAATCTGCTTCAAGTCCCTGGCTTTTTACAAAATGTAGAAATGCTTTTGTGTCTTTTGGAAGACATGCTCCTGAAAATGCGCCTCGATCTTTTGTGCCATATTTTGGATTCCAGATACCTTCACAACTTTTTACTGTATATTCAAAGATTTTGTCTGCATCAGCATCAATACTGTTTGCGATTTCTCTCATCTCATTAAAGAAAGTAATTTTTACTGCGTTATATAAATTGTGAACATATTTTTGCATTTCTGCTTCTTTCATTGAACAGCGATAAATTGGAGCATCAAAGTTTTTGTATGCTGAAGCTAGAAGGTCACCTGATTTTTTATCATATTCTCCGATAACAATAATCCATGGTTTCACTGTATCTTCATATGCACTTACTTCACGAAGATATTCTGGATTCATACAAGCTCCAAAATCAACACCGACTTTTTTACCTGAAAATTCTTCAATTGTTCTTACAACGAGATCTTCTGTTGTTCCGGGAGGACAAGTGCTTTTAACAACTACGATGTGATACTTGTTTGTTTTTCGAAGTCTTTTACCTAAATCAATTGCTGCAAGTTCCATTGCATCAAGGTTAATTTTTTTGTTATTTGTAGGAGTTGGAAGAGTAAAAATAGTGATGTCGAAATCGTAATCACCATTCATGAGATCATTTCTTCCGTATGCTTCAAATCCTTCTGCGCGAAGTTTGCTTACTGAATCTTGTGTTCTTGCGACAAATGCTGTTTCAAGTCCTTTATCACGAAAAGCACGAAGTGTAGCTTTTCCTACTACTCCTGGTCCGACAACACAAATTTTTGGTTTTCTGCTACTCATATGATTTAATAAAAAATTGTTTACTTACTATGGATATGTGTAAATGCACATATCACTCACTAATTTATATATTATAAGTTATTTTTTTTAGAATTGCAAGAGGTATTTTTATTCCTGTATGGTTATCTCTTCAAGATCGTCTTTTTCTTCAACCGTTTTAATTTCTTCAATATCTTCAAGTTTCTGTCCGACAATGTCTTTCCTATTTTTCGAAAGAACATTTGTTCCGAGATTATTCTGAAGGTCAGCAGCTATTTTTGTATAGATAGCATAGGTGCTACTTTGTTTAATTTGGTTATTTATCAGCGTATTTTCTGATGCTTCATTTAGGAAATATACACCGACTTGATTATTGGTAAGCTTGTTGTTTTTTATGTCATTGAAGCTTGATCGTAGATAGACTCCTACATTGTTATATTCAAAAACATTGTCGTGGATGAGATTGTAATCTGCGTTATCATAGAAGTAAATGCCATATCTGCTACTACTTTCTATATAGTTATTATGAATCTCATTGTAATTAGCTGAGACATTCGCACGAACACCGTGTCTATTATTCTCAATTTTATTATTTCTGACGATATTGTGTGACGATCTCCATAATGCAACACCGCTGGTATTTCCGGTAATGGTATTGTTTTCTATCAAATTATAGTCTGATTTCTCATGTAGCATGATGCCGTGCAGTTTATTATTGATAGAGGTATTATTTCGGATGATATTGTACATGCAGCGTTTTGAGAAAATAATTCCGTGTGTACCATTATCATGCGCATAATTTTCTTCTACTAAAAATCCATTGGAATCATCGTGCGGATCAAGTCCATATCTGGTATTAGAATAAAACTCATTCCCTTTCCAAAGCATACCTGTCGCTCCAAAGGTAAACGCACCAAAGTAATTATGATGGAATTTATTGTTGACTACCTCTCCTGTTATTAATGCGATTTTTAATTTGTTTGCGCTCATTCTCCATGAAACACCATATGGAGAGACAGCAAGCTCAGAGCTTGTTGGAAAACCGAGGTATGCAAGTTCTGAGTTATAAATATCGAGACGTGAATTGTCCTTTGCATAAATAAAACTTCGTCCGTCGGATTGATCCATATCGTATGTGTTTTTTTGAGAATTCCAGGATGTTATTTTTACGCCATCAATTTTAATATCTCCATCCCAAGACCTTAGAACGACATATTTATCTTTGTTACTTTCAAGCTGTAGCCAAGATACTTCATTTGATTTAAGATTAAGCGTTACTCCTCGATAAATAAGAATAGTTGCGTTTGCTCTCCAAACTTTTGGTGAAACTTCCTCTAAGTATTGTTTTCCGGCTTTTTCTTGGATATCTTTTAATGTCACCTTTGTTCCTTGTCCTGAAACGATGAGTGTATTTTCGTTTTTTTCATATGTTACCTGAAGTGGTTCAGGAAATGCCTTTACTTGAGATTTATTTGGATTTGCCAATACCATATCTCTTCCGGGAATTGATAAAATAGTTCCCTGTGTTGGAATACTATCTATGCTTGGTAATTTATAAACATTTGCAAAATAAATTTGCTCAGGGTTAATTCCAAACTTATTACCAATTTGTTGAACATTTTCTTGTCCGTTTGTAACATAGCGGGTTACAAATAATTTTTTATCAACGACTGTTTGTGCACCAAGTACAGGGAATGTAACTGCTTTTGGCAATACTGCCTCAATAAGTTTTTGATGTTCTGCCTGAGGAATAAGATAGGTATGTTGTTTGTAGTAATTTACAAAAAACGTTAAAAGAACAATAATGCCGATTGTTCCAGTATATGCAAAGACAGAGCTAAAAATTTTAAGTTTGGCAAGTCGTGATTTATCCCAGCGTGTGATCCATCCCTGCGTATTTAAAGTAAACATTGCATAAATTTTTGTCAGACCTGCAAAAAATGAGAATAGGATAAATCCTGGTACAAGAGTAATATGGCGTGGATATCGATGTAAATGTGGATGCATCTTAATAGTTCTACTTAGAACCCACCAAACAAGAATAATCGCTGCAGGAATCCAGAGGTGATAATATAATGAAACAAAGAAGTAAATAGGACTCAAGATAACAACAAATGATTGTAAAATCTTATCAATTTGGAAGAAGAAAAGCGCAGGATGTTTCAGTGGCCATCCTTCTGATAGTGCTTTTAAGTCAGCACGCAAGGAATTTCTGGACCATCGAAGTCTTTGTTTAAGATAGGATTTAAGATCCTTCATACCAGGGGTATAGACATGGGCATTACTTTGATAAGCAACTTTCCATCCTGCTGCTAGTACTAGGTATGTTAAACGCTTATCATCGCCGCTGATGACCGGTTTGCCAAGAAATGTTTCATTGACTAGATCTGGAAGCATAGGCGTGACAATATTTCTTCGATAGAATGCTGTTCTTCCTGAAAGACAGACAAGCGCATCGCCTGCTGCAGCTAAAAATGGATATTCTGTTTTATATCGTAAGTCAAGTTGAACATCAAAAATTTTTTGTGCAAATGTCTTTGGGTGTAAAACGCTTTGATAGGTACCAACGCCTGCTACTTTATCGTCATTAAATGGAGAAAGCCCGTTTTTTATGACGTTATCAGCCCAAATTGTATCACTATCGACAAGTGCGACTATGTCACTTTTTGCTTTTGCTATACCATCAGCAAGAGCAGGTCGTTTACCGGGTTTTTTCGTGACAATTAATACCGCTCCTGGAAAACTTTTGGAAAATTTATTGAAGATATTAATAGATCTTGTATCCGTATAGTCAATAACCGCAATAATTTCTGTAGGTCTGTTAGCTTTCCATGATTCAAGAGCGTTGGTGAATACTTTTGGGTCCTCATTATAAACAGGAGTAATAATAGAGACGCTTGCCTGGTATAGATTTTTTTTTGGGCGATAATGTAGTCCAATAACTTCTTTTAGAGTCCAAACGCTCCATCTCCAAATACCAATAATTCCAAGCGGAAAAAGAAAAGCATATCTGTCGATATATTTTTGTGAATAGAAAATAAAATCGGAAAGTAAATTATTAAAGTATGTTATATCTATCATTTTTTTGTCTCCCCCATTGCTTTTTGAATCAGTCTCTGTCTTTGTAGAGCAATGAAAAGAATAAAGAGTGTTGCATTAAGAATATAAAAGTATTGACACATAAATTCATTGGATACACATTTATGGTTAAGGAGGTAAAAGATCCCGGCAAAAAGTAACGGAATAATAATAGAGTAAATTGGTCGAAGTACAGGATATCTGTATGATAGATAAAAGAATGCAAATAAGGTAGTCAGCTCTAGAAGAAGCAAGTGGATACCATAACAGTTGTTCGCGCATTTTAGTTTTGTTTTTTCTGCTGCAACAGGTACAGCCGCTCCTTTAGAGTTTTCTTGACTAAAAGTAGATGTAGCTGTCGCATCATTTTTGAAGAAAGAAAGTCTTGGAAGATTTGTTTCTCCTGCGCTCACAATATTTCCTCCTGCTACCGCGGATACTGTATGGGAATCTTTATGGCTGCAATTGTTTATTGCATGTACTCTAAAATAATATTTTGTTCCGTTTATGAGATAGTCAACTGTATAGCTTGTGGTACCTTTTGGTCCGATATTTTGTGCTCCGTAGATCATTTGATCTTTTGATAGACCATATTCAAGAAGATAATGTGTGAGAGGACCTTCTCCTTCTGTCCAAATAAGTTTGACGCTTCCGTTTCCGGGAATTGCCTGGGTAATAACTGGTGCAGTTGCAGGCTTTGCATCTCTACATTTTGGCAGCTTTGCGGCGAAAGCTGTATTGTTAAAAACAAAGAATAATGAGATTGCAAACACAAATATAAATAATTTTCGGCTCATAGTTAATCTGGATATTATAGCAGATTTATCTTATTTTGCATATCTAGCTTATAAATAGGATGATCTTGTCAAATATGTTAGTAATAAATTTTGCGTTAATTATATAATATAAAATAAAATCTATCCTATATTATTAATTGGTAAATCAATTTATCAGACTGGGAGGTTTGTAAAAAGAAAAAACGGATTTACGGAACGTATTGCAAAAATACGGATGAACAAATTTTGATTTAAATTATAGAAATAAGGATCGTAGATTACTGCCTGGTCATGGGTAGCATATGATAAGCCGTAGCTTACGGCTTTTGATCTGGATTTAAATTCAGATGGAACAACAACTCCTTTGAAAAACTTCGGAAACAGCTGTTCTTCTATTTTTCCGAGTGTTTCTGTATCTTTTTCTTTAACAAGAAGTATGACCTGCAACCTGTCCTTTGCATCCTCAATTTTTGATATATATTCGGTAAGTTCAGTAAGTCTGTCTGTGTTGCTTTTGGTCAACGGACAAAGAATTGAAAAAGGTGTAAAGGTATGAATAATCCTTTTTTTTAAGCTAAGGTTATTTGCTATAGTGATAAGATTAAAAACAACATTACTTAGGTAAATAAAACCAAGTAAACCTGCAACTATTTGAATAGTTAAGATACTATTTAAAAATAATCCTTCTGCGACTGTGAATAGAAGGAAGAAAATCTTTAATTTTTGGTTGGTTGAAAATAATCCTTTCATAGTCTTGCTGTTTTGTGGTCATTTAAAAAATTATTTAAATCGTCTTTGGTTACCCTGTAAGTTCTTCCGAATTTAACAGCAATTAACTGTTTACCTTTTATATATGAATAAACAGTAATTATATTAAGTTGAAGCATATCAGCAACCTGTTTGGGAGTGAGTAAATTTTCACTAAAATTTTTCATAAAAATTAAGCCTTTTCTTCTTATAGGATATCATAAAATGTCTTTAATTGTCAATAATAGACTATAAATAACTTAATTTAACTTAAGCTATCGACCAGTTGACATAAGTCCCATAGCATGATACAATCTCCTAGTTAAAAATTATAAGACTTAAATTTATGTTTAAAAACGTGTTCAAAAAGTCAAATTTTTCACCACGATATTTAATTGTTTTGGCCGCAGTTGCGGTTTTGCCTGCTTTTGCTTTTGGTTTTTTCACCGGTGGAGTCATAAATGATGCTTTTGCTTGTTCTGAAGGATTTGATTGTCCAGTTGGAACAAACAAATGGCAGGATAAATGGAATGGTTTTAAATGCCCGGCACCAAGATCTGGAGGCTTATCAGGTATGCTTGATAGTCGATATAGAGTATCTAGTCCTTTCCCTGGATGCGCTGATGTAGTAACTATTAATATCGAAAAAAATGCCTGTTATAAAGTAACTTTCTCAGGTAAAATAGATATGAACTGTGACGCAAGTAAAGCATCAGATCATTTGTTCTACGATGCGCTTTGTGCCTTACAATCAGATGCTCAATCTCCCGCTTACAAGACAAGTTTAATCCGCTTTAATGGAACAGACCTTATAAACGCAGTTCCTGCTTTTGCTAACTTACAGTGTAATTCAAATCATGTATATACCTATAACTGGTATTCAACCATAGACAATATCGTTATGTATATCAGAGATGGTGATGCTAATTATTACAATTATATTGATAACGCTGGTAATTTTTATTACAAATTTGAAAAAATTAGTGACGCTGACTGTGGAGTTGTTACGCCAACCCCTACAAATACACCTACACCTACTGTTACACCTACAGTTACGCCAACTATAACAGTTACTCCGACAGTTACTCCTACACCTACAGGTACTATTACTCCAACAGCAACTCCTACTGTAACTCCAACAGGTACATTGACACCTTCTCCAACACCTACAGTTACACCAACTGGTACTTTAACGCCTAGCCCTACTCCTACTGTAACTCCAACAGGTACATTGACACCTACAGTTACACCAACAAATGGTCCTACATCGACACCTAATCCTACTGACACACCAAAAGTGTTAGCAAGTACAGGTACAGCAGCCTCTATTTACGGGCTTATAATGACCGGGTTTGCATCTTTGGCATCCGGTATATTTATAAACCGTAAAAAATGAAAAGATTTCTTTCAACGCTTCTTATAATCTTTGGTATTTCATGGGTAATTCTAGGTGACTATTATTATTGGATTCAACATAGTCCTACTAGTCTTGCCTTTAGCAATTATTCTGTTAAAAACTCAAATGTTAAAACAAATTCAAAGTCTGATGAGAAAAAGAGTCTTCCTGTAAGTATCACAATTTCTGATTTGAATATTAGTCTTCCGATTATTCCTGCTAAAGTCGAAAATGATAATTGGGAAATGTCTTACGCAGGTGCTTCTTATCTTACTTCTTCTCCTATCCCTGGAGAAAACGGTAATAGTGTAATTTATGCCCATAACTGGACTAAACTTTTTGGTAATTTAATAGATGCAAAAGAAGGACAGGATATAACAATAAGTTATGCAGATGGTACTCAGAAAAGATTTGTTATTAAATCTACGTCTACAGTTGATCCAACTGAATCTTATGTACTGGGACAGACAAAAGATCAAAGAATTACTCTCTATACTTGTACAGGATTTTTGGATACTAAACGCTTCGTAGCTGTTGCTAATTATGATAAAAATCCTACTTTTGCGGAAGTTATAAGGTAAAAATTTTCTCCAAACAAAAACCTCTTGAATGCTTCCAAAAATAACACTCAAGAGGCTTATGAAGTCATGATAGTATTTGGCAATACCAATGTCAATCGGGTAAAATAGCTAAATGTCTTCTTTTGCAATAAAAATTGCTATTTTTTTAGTTTTGGTTTTGGGCTTTCTGGAAATATTTTTTATTTTCAGAAATACTGATAATTCTACTTATCTTTCTCCCCTCCCAGATTATCTGACTTTAGGAAAAAATAATCAGGTAACAATGCTAGATTTATGGTTTCCATTTTTTGATAAGCCGGAAGTACAAGGAGTTGATACGCTTGCGACTACAGCAAAATCAGCATTAACCTACGATCTAACAACAGAAAAAGTGCTTTTTGAAAAAAATCCGAGGGAAAAACTGCCAATGGCATCTCTTACCAAAATTATGACAGCAATAGTAAGTCTTGAAAATCCAAAAGATGATGATAAATATGCAGTTATTGGCACTGATTTGGTTGGAGAAGATAGTATGGGACTGGAACCGGATGAAGTTTTGAGCCTTAACGAATTATTGCATGGACTTATGCTTCCATCCGGTAATGATGCTTCTGAAGTTCTTGCCCGCAATTCTCCATATGGGCGAGAAGGATTTATAAAAGCCATGAATGATAAGGCTTTGGCGCTGGGTCTTTCCGACACGCATTTTAGTAATCCATCAGGATTACAAGGAGATGGAGAGCAATATACAACAACCTATGACTTACTTGTTATCACAAGATATGCCTTGGAGAATTTTCCTCTTTTTGCTGAAATCGTAGCAAAACCTGAGTATTTATTACCAGCAATATCAACACACAAAGAGTTCACTTTAATAAGTGAGACAAATCTTTTGACGACTTATGATGGAGTTAAGGGAGTAAAAACTGGCTATACGCCTGAGGCAGGTCTCTGTTTAGTAACTTTTCTTGATTATAAAGGGCACAAAATTATAGGAATTATTTTAAATAGCGAAAACAGAAGAATGGAAATGAAAGAGCTTTTGGATTACTCCTTGCAAGAGTTAAATATAAAACCACCTATCTTCCGCGGCGGATAACTTGAATAAAAGCTTGATTTTGAGTAGAATACAATATATAAATAGCCGCGGTGGTGGAATGGTAGACACGAAGGCCTTAAGAGCCTTTGTCCGTAAGGACGTGTGGGTTCGAGCCCCTCTCGCGGTACACAAGTATAAGTATTGGCTGTTTAAAAATATAATCGGGGAGTAGTTCAGTTGGCTAGAATGCGCGGTTTGGGACCGTGAGGTCGGAGGTTCGAGTCCTCTCTCCCCGACAAATTTTTTTGTCATCTTTTCGTCATATTTTAGTCTTCTTCTTTTATGCGATATCTGTTAAAATAATTTTGGTTTATGACAGACATTTATAAAGAAGCTCTAGAGCTTCACAAAAAAAATCAGGGAAAAATAAAAATAGAGCCAATTGCTCCTATCAAAAATAGACATGATTTGTCTCTTTTTTACACTCCCGGAGTTGCTGAGGCGAGCAGAGCCATACTTAAAGATAAAAAGTTAAGCTATGATCTTACGTGGCGTGGAAAAACAATTGCAATCATTTCGGATGGGTCGGCAACACTGGGATTAGGCAATGTAGGACCGGATGCAGCTCTTCCTGTTATGGAAGGAAAATCTCTTCTTCTTAAACAATTTGCCGATGTAAATTGTGTGCCGATTGTCATAAACACTCAGGATCCAATTGAAATAATTCAATTTGTAAAACATATTGCACCATCTTTTGCAGGAATAATTCTTGAAGATATTGCAGCTCCTGCCTGTTTTCAGATTGAAGAGTCTTTGCAGAAAATTGGTATTCCTGTTTTTCATGATGATCAGCATGGCACTGCAATTGTTGCCGCAGCAGCTGTAAGAAATGCTGCAAAAGTTGTCGGCAAAAAATATGAATCTTTGAATGTAGTTGTAGTGGGAGCAGGGGCAGCTGGACTTGCTACGACAAAAATACTTTTGGGACTTAATTGTTCAGCGAGTAGCTGCAAAAGAATCAGAGGAAGAAATGCTGTAAATGATGTAATTCTGGTTGATACAAAAGGAGCTTTATACTCAGGGAGACCGGGTCAAAATATTTATAAACAGGCAGTTTCAGGAGTTAGTAATAAAAACAAAAAAGCAGGACAACTGGAAGATGTAATAAAAGGCGCAGATGTGATCATAGGAGTTTCCGGTCCAAATGTAATAACGAAGGAAATGGTTTCTTCAATGGCCAAAGATGCAATAGTTCTTGCTATGGCAAATCCAACTCCTGAGATAATGCCACAGGATGCGCTTGATGCCGGAGCCGCGATTGTAGCAAGCGGAAGAAGTGATTTTCCCAATCAGACAAACAATGTTTTAGCATTTCCCGGAATCTTCAAGGCAGTAATTAAAGGTAGACTTCGTGTAATAGATGAAGACATGAAGCAGGCAGCAACAGATGCTTTGTCTGAATTTGTAAAAGAACCATCAAAAACAAATATCATTCCGGATGTATTTGCACCAAATCTTGCTGATTATGTTGCAGATAAAATTTTACAAAAAATAAACTCTGACAAGCAGAGCTAAATAAATTATTTTTTAGATTTAACTTTGTTAAGGCGGCGCATTGCTTAATAATTGGAAGTTATTTATCTTCATATACCACCAACGTACTACTTTAAAAATATTTTTGCTTGACACTTGTGGGACAATTGATGGATAAACATTGGACAGAAAGTGGACAAAAAATGAAGTGACGCTATGGATTATTTAACTTGCTTCAGGGAATTAGCTACTATTTCTCCATTCCTTGCGTCAATTATATATTGATACTCGCCTGATGCAATTTTGTCATTATCGTTGTCGTTCAAAAACGCTCCAGTAAGTCTTATTGTAAATTGATAGCTATCTATCCATCCTCCAAATCTTATGCCGCATTCATAGCATCTGACTGATTTAAAAAATTCCGGCCTAGTATACATTGAGTCTATTTTTATAATATTACCTTTGTTATCAACAAGAATAATCTGCTCTCCATAACCAGATTCTTTTGCGCGAATATAAAATGATCCGTCAGAAGAAGGCTTGTATAAGGAAGTAATTTTTCTTGTTTTGGGTAAATCTGCTGGCTTAAAGGTTTTAATCATTTGATGGTAAATATTTATATTGGGATATTCAAAAATTGGTTTTTCCAGTTTTTGAGATATTTCAGGAGCCTTATCGTCCCTAAAGAAAATATCTACAATAGCATTGTTATAAAAAAATTTTGTACGAACCATGTAAAGGCTTGAATTAAACTCATAGACTGTTTGTAGCGCTTCCCTATCTGCTACTTTAACTTCTTTTGTAAAGTCAGAAATTAATTGAGGGTTGGAAGGATAAATTCTATTAAGATATGCTTTAATTGACTCATTTTTTTCAGGTAACTCTTCCGGAGTTTGATTATCAAAATAAACATATATCGTCCCATATCCTGAAGCTTGTGTAGGCTTAAAAGCTACGCTATTTCCTGTCCATTCTACATCATCATCGGTGCATTCAAAAAGCTCATCGCAACCAAGAGTATAATCCGGTGGATATTGGATAGTATATCCATAAACCCGATTAGAATATGTTTTCCAATTTGCAGTTTCTACGGGAGAAACCTCTGGATAGGCAGAAGATACAGGCGTAGATGTACTTTGAGTTGTTTTTTTCTCTTTAGTATTGAAAGATAAAAATATCCCACCAACAAGAATAGGAATAAGAATTATAAACAGCCACTTAAGATTCTTTAGATATTTTTTACTTGAAGATTTTTTTTTGCGGTGGATTTTTTTCATTATTTTTAGTATAACATGTGGTTAAAATAAATGTGAGCGGGTGAAGGGAATCGAACCCTCGTATACAGATTGGAAATCTGTTGTTCTACCATTGAACTACACCCGCGGTAACACAGAGTATATCAAATATTTAAGACGAGCTCAAGAAAATTTAGATTATTACTTGCGGGATTCGAAGCTGTTAATAAGAACAATAATAAAAGAGACAAAAGGAATTGCAAGTAGAGCTCCTGCAACTCCCATAAGATTTGCTCCAATCATGATGCTTAAGATTACTACCACAGGATTTAGTCCTACTGCTTTTTGCATGACTTTTGGTACTAAGACTTGGTTTTCTAAGGCCTGAATAAGCATATAAAGCGCAACTACAGTAAGAGCCATAGTTGGTGAAACTGTAAAAGCAACTATTACTGCAGGAATTGCTGAGATGATAGGACCAAGAGTTGGCACAGCCTCAAGAAGACCTGCTAAAAGTGCAAGTGGTAATGCATAAGGAAGTCCAAGTATTGTAAGTCCAATCCATGAGAAAAAGCCGATAAAAACCATAAGCGTTACTTCTCCTCTGAGCCATGCGCCTAGTTTTAGGTTTACTTCATCAAGAGTTTTTGCAATATATTCTCGTGAACCGTCATGGAAAAGATTTGCCATAAATCTTTTGAAAGCGTCACTGTACATAAGAAGATAAAAACTTACAACAAAAATAGTCATGGTTGAAAAAATGCCGCCGAATACCTGTCCGGTTACATTCAAAGCATTTTTACTAAGCGCGCTTCCCTGACTGGCAAAAAAGTCCTGAATTTGGTTTGGATTAATTACAAAGCCGAAATTCTTGGATGTTTTATCAAGAAGTTCCGGAAATCTAGTTATAAACGATTGGATTTGTTCAATCACAAATGGTACAAGCGGTATAACGACCAGAAAAATTGCTATTACAATTGTTAAGTATGGAATCAGAACTGCAAGTATTTTAGGAAATTTTTTTCTTTGTAAAAATTCTACTGCCGGAAGAACTGCGGCCATAATAATGTATGACAGAAAAATGGATACAATAATTCCTTTTATCTGAAAAACAAACCAACCAAAAAATACAAGAAATAATGCAAACATTACCTGGTTTCTGAGTAGATATTTAATAAATGTGTGAAGCATAGTTTCTGATTTAATTCTATGGGAAATGAATTAAGTTGTCAACGAGCTTGGGAATTGGTAAAATAAGGGTTACGCGCCCATAGCTCAGCTGGATAGAGCACGTCGGTTCTAACGACATGGTCGGGGGTTCGAATCCCTCTGGGCGTACATAACAAGTTTCTTTCATCTGTTAAAATAGCGACTCCCATTTTTTTTCATCTCCGTTCATAATTTTTTTTGGCATGCCCTATGCCCGACATATTACCTGAAGGGAAAAACGGGAAGTGAATGATAAGGGTGAGCGAAGCGAATTTATATTACCTGTGCAAAGAAACCGAAGGGGTTTCAAAAAAACTCTTGACAAATAATTAGCACTCGTTGTATTATATTGCCAGATATGAGTTAAATAAAACCATGTCTAAGGAGTCAGGAATTCTCAGCCGAGGGAGGAAAACTTGATTACTTCTTCCAAAAGCAGCTGAGATTCTCCAGACTACTTCATATAATCAATTCTTTTAAGAATATGTAAAAGAAAGGGGGTGACAGAATATGGCATATGATTTAGTACCAAGTAGATTATTGTCTTTTCCATCATTACAGATTCCATCTATTTGGAATGATGACGATGACTGGTTAACCAGTCCAAATAGTCCAAGCGGACTCTCTGTATCGGAAGATGATAAAAAGATTTACATAGAAGCTTCTCTTCCAGGCATTGACCCTAAGAATATTGAAATGACATTTCAAGACGGGTATCTCTGGGTCAGAGGAGAAACCAAAGAGGAAGAGAAAGATAAGAGTAAAAAATATTACAGGCAGGCATCAAAATCTTTCTCGTACAGAGTTGCAGTTCCAGGGGATATCGACAACAGCATCGATCCGGCCGCAACATATAAACATGGCGTCATGACTGTTGCCTTTATGAAATCTCCCAAGGCTCAACCTAAAAAAATTCAATTTAAATTAGAGGCAAGGAACGAGGAAGAAAAATAAGACTCGTTTAGGTATGTCCCAAGCTCTGCTTACATAAGTGGGGCTTGGGACTAAAAGTACAATGGAATTGAATTGGCAAGGGCTATAAAAGACCTCGTTTATATGGCCTTGCTAAGAGAAACAGAAGAGTTTAAAGGCTTCCTATAATAACTTCTTCTTTTGTATCAAGTAAATTTTGAATAAAATAAAATTAAAGTCACTCATTGTTTTTCCTCCTTCTTCTTGAAGTAGGAAATTGCATGTAGTAACACACTTTTCTCTTTTGGATCGAGCGAAGCTAAATAGGTTCGAACATCGTTCCACATGGGGTACTTGATTTTAAAAAATGTGCTGTGATATGCTGGATATATGAGTCTTGAAGCGGTACAGTATCTTTATTACTCCATGGGAGTTGTGTTTATGACTCTCTTCTTCTTGGGATTATTAATTATTGTTATTTTGATCATCGCAATTCTCGCCAAAATAAATAAACTTCAAAAACAAGTGAACAGTATTGTTACCGGATTTAAGGAACACCCTGGTGAAAAAGCGGCTGAAGCAATTCTGGAGTTTGGTTCCAAAATCATCCACCGTAAAGAAAAGTCAGAGAAGTCTACTTAAGCTATACCAACAAGAACTACGCCAAGAGCAGAGAGTGCTATGCCTACCGCCTGTATTTTGTTTATTTTTTCTTTCAAAAATATCCATGCCAGAACCGCTGTGATTGCGACATAAATACCGCTGATTGGACTAACAAGAGATATGAATCCATCTGCAATAGCAAGATGAAAAATAAAAAATCCAGTTTGTATCATACCAGCGCCGATTAAAGTCGCAAGATAAAATTTTTTATTAAACGGAGGCAATTTTCTTCCTTTTTTATCAAAGAAAGCTATGATAGAGGTTGCAAGTAAAGCTGCAAATGCATAAGTAAAAACGTATGTATATAAATCGCTTTGGTTCATAAGAACTTTGATTAAAAAATCTGCAGTCCCAATCATAACTGCAGCCGTAAGCGCCCAAAACAGCCAGCTCCCCAATTTTATTTTTTGTATTTTATTTGGCATTGCTACCAAAAATGTACCTAAGATAATAATTCCAATTGCTATTTTTTGATAAATACTCGGGTTTTCATGTAGAAAAAGAAGCGATAAAATTACTGTTATCAAAGGATATATACCTATAATTGTGCCAGTAAGAGAGAGTTGTCCTTTACCAATTACGTAATAATAAGAAGGAAGAAGAAAAGCGGCAACAAAAGTTAAGGGAGCAATTTGGGGAATTAAGCTAAAGTTTACTCCGTGAGACAGGGCAAAAGGTACAAAAAGAAAGAAGCCCAAAATTGCAGTATAAATATTTGTAAAAAGAGCAGAGATATTTTTAAATCCCTTTTTAACAATTACCTGTCCTACTCCCCAAAGTACAGCTGCTGTTAATGCATAAATAAGCCACATAAGATTTATCCAGCACCTAAACTAATCATAGTTGCCCTTCTTGGATTGAGAGATATATAGGTGCTGGATTTATCTTATCACATCAAGGGATATGTCCGCGGCTTTTGGTGAATGGGTAAGACTGCCAAGAGAAATGATGTCAACACCGGTGTCAACCCATTTGTCTATATTTTCCTTTGTTATTCCACCTGATGCCTCAAAAATAATATTGTAAGGAAATTTATTAACACTAAGTATTTTTTTAACTTTTTGTGGAGAAAAATTGTCAAGAAGAATTGCCAAAGTATTTGTAGTTTTTTCTTTTGAAAAAATATCAATGAGTTCTGTAATTGTTTTTTCATCATCTACTTCGATTTCAATTAAAGTATTTTTTGTTTTTTCTAAGATTTTATTTAAAGCATCTTTTGGGGAAATAAGCATAAGGTGATTGTCTTTAACCAAAATATTATTTGCAAGATTTAATCTGTGTGTTATTCCGCCTCCATTTGCCACAGCCTTTTTGTCTAAAAATCCCCACGGAGTCTTGCGAGTTGCAGCAATTTTAGGTTTATCTCTTTTTATCTTATCTACTATCCCCCGTGTTTCAGTAGCAATTCCTGATAGTCTTTGCAGGATATTTAAAATGACTCTTTCGTACGCCAAAACTTCTTTTACATCACCTGAGATTTGGGCTATTATTACTTTTTCTCCGACTTTATCGCCATCATTAAAAAGTATTTCGTAATCTAAATTTGTAAATTCCTGCAATAAATACTCAACCTCATCAATACCTGAAATAATTAAATCTTGTTTTGCTACAATGTGTGCATTTATATCTTGCGGTTTATCAAATAACAAATTGGTTGTGATGTCGTCTTCGACTTTATCATTATCCAAAAGCCAGGAAGTTAAATCATCAACAGCAGTTTTGTATGTTTTATTTTCAAAACTTAACTCGTTAGTTTTATTAAAATATTTTTGAATCAGATCATTTTTAATCATAGCCTCCGTATTATATAATAAATCCAGCACTTATAAATAAAGTGCTGGATAAACACATGCAAAATCTAATTAAAATTCAGGGAATTGTAAAAAAAGGACAAGATAGAGGGAAAGCACTTGGTTTTCCTACGGCAAATATTGATATTACTCAAAATATACCTGAAGGAATTTATATTTCTCAAACAATTATTAAAAACAAAAAATACAATTCATTAACTTTTATAGGTAGCGCAAAAACTTTTAATGAAACAAAGTATCATGCAGAGACTTATATTTTTGATTTCCATGAAAATATTTATGATGAAAACATTAGAGTAGAATTACTAACAAAAATAAGAGAAAATCAAAAATTTAATTCAGAAGAAGAATTGATTCAGCAAATGAAGCAGGATAAACGTCAGGCTGAAGAGTATTTTTCCCACTCTTTTTGAATTTGAGTAGATTGAATTTTGATTACCTCATCTTCGTATTCAGTAAGTCTAATTATGTTTTTTCCTGCTTTTTGTAATCTTTCTGCCCCATGTCCCTCAACAAAGATTGGCGGTTCTGTAGCTGCAAAAACAATGTGATTTATTCTATGCCTCAAAATTAAATCTACACAACTCTCTTTTTTCGATAGTCTGGTATTGCATGGTTCAAGCGAACTGTATAATGTCGTTTCAAAAAGATCAAGATTTTTATCTTTTATTTTTTCAAAAATTACTTCTTCTGCATGGGTTTCGTTATTTATTTCCTGTGAGTAACCATCAGCAATTAAGTCACCTTTTTCATTAACGAGAGCTGCCCCGACTGAAAAAGCAGTATCTGAAGGAGGGCATTTTTTGGAAAGATCAATTACATATTTTATCCACTTAGTTGTTTCATTGTTCACTCGTTGTTTGTTATATGTGTGGATTATCATTTCATCAAGATGTTTTTCTGATTGTAGAAATAAATGTTTTGTAAAATCTTCTATATTTATTTTTGCAACTCCTTTATCGCCAAGGGTAATTGGTGCAATAGAAACCTGTAATTTATCAACTAAATTTTCATTTAAAAATTGTCTGACAATACTACTTCCTCCCTCAACAAGAAGACGTTTTATTCCCCTCCTATGTAGGTCTTCCAGAATATTTACTAAATTAATTTTTTCGTTTATGGAAACGATTGTTGCGTTGGGTATCTCTTTTTTTAATTTTGCGGCAACAGAATTTGTTGTATATACAATTTTTTCGCTTTCCCCCAGTTTAAAAAAATTATTATTTAGATCTAGATTTCCTGAAGCAGTAATTGTTACTTTTATTAATTTTTTTCCAGATTTGAGAATAAGTTTTGGATTGTCTTTACGTAAAGTTTCTGCCCCGATCAAAATCGCATCACAACTTTCACGAATTTTCTCAAGCTCTGCAAAATCTTTTGTATTTGAAAGAATTAATCTTTTGTCGGTTGTGTCGCTAAGATATCCATCCAAAGACATAGCGCATTTTATGAATACAAACGGAAGGTTTCTCATACTTCTGTAAGCTGGTGGTGCATTTTTTCTTTTTTTGTTTCAAGATATTTTTTGTTATATTTGTTTGGTGCTGTTTCAATTGATATGCGTTTAACAACATTAATACCACAGTGCTCCATTGCTTCGCTTTTTTCAGGATTATTTGTTAGCAAATTAATTTTGGAAATTCCAAGATCATGTAGGATATCAGCTGCTACATAATAATTTCTTTCATCTGAGGCAAAACCGAGTGAGATATTTGCTTCAACAGTATCAAATCCCTGCTCCTGAAGCGTATATGCTTTTATTTTATTTGCGAGTCCAATTCCCCGACCTTCTTCGTTATGATAAATAATTACACCACTGCCATTTTTTTGTACAGCCTCCATGCTTTTATGTAATTGTTCCTGACAATCACAACGAAGCGATGAAAAAGTATCACCTGTAAGGCATTTTGAATGAATGCGTGTAAGAACCGGTTCTTTTAGGTCACCGGTAGTCAAAATTGCATGTTCTTTACCATTACGTAAATCTTTGTAGATAGAAATTGTAAACATGCCAAATTTTGTTGGCAACTCTGCCTCAGAAATTTTTTTGACAATAGGTACTCTTTTTGTATTTGCAAAAGGATGAGTTTCCCGATATTTAACAAGATCTGCAATAGTAATAATTTTTAGATTATGTTTTTTGGCAAATGTAAAAAGTTCTTCTCCTACAGTTGGTACGCCTTTATCATTTATAATCTCACTAAGCACTCCCACTGGTGCAAAGCCCGCAAGAATAGAGAGATCTACAGCTGCTTCTGTATGTCCATTTCTTTCCAATACTCCTCCGTCTGCTGCTATTATTGGAGAGACATGTCCTGGTTTCAGTAAATCCTCCGGTTTAGTTTTTTTATCAACAAGTTTTTTAACTGTTAACGTCCTGTCGCTTGCCGAAATGCCATGATCTTTTATCTCTTTTGCATCAACAGTTATAGTAAAATTACAGCGCAATTTTTCTGTATTTTGTTGCAGTGCAATCATAGGAATAAGCTCAAGTTTAAATGCTTGATCTCTGTGCATGGGTACACAAAACATTCCCCGCGCCTCTTTCATAAGAAAATTTGCTTTTTCAGTAGTGATTGTTTCTGCAGGAAAAATAATATCTCCTTGGTTTTCCCGCGTTTTGTCATCAACAACGATAAGCATATCTCCTTTTTTAAGTGCTTCCAGAGCTTCTGGTATGTTTGAAAATTTATCCAGCACCTTTTTAGGATTATTTAACCCACTATTTTTTTTATAAATGTTCAGTTTTTTTTGAGAAAAGGTGCTGGATTTATTCATATTTTAAAGTTTTTAAAATTTTAAGAGTTGTTGTCCCTGCCTCTATACCTTTATTGTACTCATTGTTACCTGCTCTTTTTATGGCATCTTCTTTTTTATAAACAGCAAGTATCTCCATAATTATTGGTAAATTGTAAACAAGAGAGATTTGCATAAGAGCTCTTCCTACTTCCTGAGCAAGCATTTCAAAATGATAAGTATCTCCTTTAATTATTACACCAAAAGTTACAATTGCATCAAATTTTTGAGATTTTGCCAATTTTTGTGCCATTATAGGAATTTCCCATGCGCCGGGAACGCAAAAAGATTTAATATTTGATTTTAAAACTCCATTATTTGATAAAGTTTTAATGCAATATTTTTCCATGGTTTCATTTAGATCTTTATGGTAATCAGTTCTGACAATAGCTATTTTTAATTTTTTAGAAAAGTCAGAATCAATTATTAATTTTTTATTTTGTTTTTTTAACATAATTATTTTATCCAGCACCTTTATCTATGCATAAATATCATGCTGAAATTATAATACTAAAGGTGCTGGATTTATTAATTTTTCAATATATTTTGCCAGTACATCAACCTCTATATTTACAAAATCTCCGATTTTTGCACCGCTAAGCATAGTATTTTTCCAAGTATGAGGAATAATGCCGACAGAGAAAGAATTTTTATCAATATTTATAATTGTCAGAGAAATCCCATTTATAGTAATTGAGCCTTTTTTAACCATATATTTTTTTAATTTTGACGGGAGTGAAAAAATAAAAGCATAACTATTGCCTACCTTTTTAATATTTTTTATTCGTACGGTTTGGTCTACGTGTCCCTGAACAATGTGACCTGAAAGAAAAGTATCGGCAGTTGCGGGAAGCTCCAAGTTTACAGAATCATTTATCTGTAAATATTGTATATTGGTTTTTTCCTCTGTTTCCGGCATGATTTCAACAGAAAAACTATTTCCCTTTGGTTTTTGTAGTATTGTAAAGCAAATTCCGTTTACGGCAATACTTGCTCCTTTATCTAATTTTTTAAGAAGCATATTATCTGCTGTGAAAGTAAAAATAGTTTTTTCTTTCTTTTGTAGCTTTCCTAAATTTGTAATTATCCCTGTAAACATAAAAAATCCCCTTTCGGGGACTAAATTACAAAATATTTCTAAGTGGAACTTAAAAATTTATTGCACTCTTTCTTTTATCCCGACTATACGGTCGCTGTCTGAGTTCCCGCTTCGCCGATGCTTCAGCGAGGCGAGTCACAGACTCATGCCAGTTTGGCTGGCTCGTGGAGTGTAACCACCGATTTTGATACTCTCAAAAACCCCGAAAGAATAGGTTAATGATAGTAAAATTAGCCATGATTGTCAACTTCGCTTTTAGAAAATAAGGCTATTTTGTGGTATACTTATTAAGAATGGTGGTTGTAGCTCAATTGGTTAGAGCATCAGGTTGTGGACCTGACGGTTGCCGGTTCAAGTCCGGTCAGCCACCCAAAATTATATATTGATCTCTTTTTGGTCCGACTCCAATACCAGTTACCTTACAGTTGCTCATCTTTTCAATCTCTTCGATAAATTCTTTTAGTTCTTCTGGCAATTTCTCAAAACTTCTAACACCTGAAATGTCCTGCGAAAAAGAATTTTTTTCGGAAATAATAGGTTTTACGCGGTAAAAAGCGCTTGTAGCTGCTGGTACATAATCAATTATTTTTCCGTCTAATTTGTAACCAGTTACAAGCAGCATTTTTCCTGACTTAGTTTTGCTATATTCATTTAATAAGTCACATTTTGTGATTACCAATTCGTCTACTCCATTCATTTTTGCGGTGTGATTTAGTAAAACTAAATCAAGACATCCTACTCTACGCGGTCTTTTACTGACAGTTCCGTATTCATTTGATAAAACGCGAAGTGCAATACCAATTTCAAAAGGATCATCGGATTTAATTAATTCATTTACATCGTATTCACTTTCTGAAGTTTTTGTATATTTAGATTCTCCATTTACTTTTGCCATTGTATACTCTTCTGATTTTTTGTCTCCAAATTCAGAAGGAAAAGGACCATGACCGACTCTTGACATAATAACTTTTACAACACCGATTGTCTTTCTGTGATATTTTGGAGACAGATCTCCGCCTGAGTAAGCGCCGGCTGCTGTTGTGTTACTTGATGTTACAAATGGCACTGAGCCTTTGACAATATCAAGCATTACAGATTGTGCTCCTTCAAAAAGTACTTTTGCACCATTTTCTACTCTTTTTTCTAAGTAAAGAGGATCAAGCTCTATATACTTTTTAATTTCTTCAAAAGATTTTTTCAGATTTTCTATGTCGCCCTCTTTTGATACTTCTCTTAGATTCTTTTCAATTACCTCAAAAAAATGTTCTTGATCATCAAGTAAATCTCCAAGACGGACATTTACCAGTCTTTCTCCATACATACGCATAGCACGATCCGCATATGCAGGACCAATTCCTAGCTTTAGAGTTCCAACGGTTTTCCCCATCTGACTATCTATAATAGGATGATGAGGCTGAACAATGCTTGCCTGAGGAGAGATTTTTAGTCTTTTAGTAAGATTTACGCCTAAGTCTTCAACTTTTTTTATTTCTGCTGCCAGTTTTTCAATATTTACAACACAACCGGAACCGATATATAAAGTTGTCTGAGGATAAAAAATTGCTGATGGAACCTGATTTAGAGCAACCTTGCCTTTGTCATTTTCTATAGTGTGACCTGCATTTGCCCCGCCGTTAAATCTTGCTACGATGTCGTAGTCTTTGGCTAAATTATCAATTACTCTTGCCTTGCCTTCATCGCCAAATTGAAGACCCAAAACAATATCTGCGTACCCTTTTTTCATTTACGGCAATACAATAATATATGAAATCGGTTTATTTTTAAAGTGGTAATTAATCTTCTGTTGGTGGGTCTACTCTTTTTTCTCTTATTGCTTTCAGTCTTGCTGTTTTTTCTCGGGCTCTTGCTCTTCTCCCAGCAAGATATTCTTCAGCTGCTGCTTGCGATGCGTCTTGTTCTGCTCTTCGTGCGCTTGTTCTTCCTTTGCTTCCTCTTCTAGCAATTGCTTCCTCTTGCGCAGCAGCAGCACTTGCTTTTGACGCTTCAAGCTCTGCTCTGATTTCTCTTCTAGTTTTTTTACGTATAGGTTCTCCTTGTTGACCTTCTGTCATAATTAAAATATTACATATTTTATATCAAGAGTAAAGTATGTTTATGGATTATCTGGAGGCTGTTCATTTTGTCTTGCTCTTTCTCTCTCATCTTCATATATAGATCTTTCTATAGCATCTATAGCTGCTTCCGCAGTTTCTTCATCGACATCTATAGTTACTCCTTTGTTTCTTTGTTGAGCTTTTCTTATTGCTTCTCTTTGTGCCCTGAGTCTATTGGCAGCATCAATTCTTCTTTTTTGAGGTATTGAAATAGGAGTTCTTCTAGCAATACTGCGAGGTAGTACATCGTCTTCCGGTTGTCTTTGTTCTCCGTCTGTTTCTTCAGGCATAGCCATATATTTTTTATCAAATTTAAAGTAATTTTACAAATCTAATATTTGTTTTCTTAGCAAACTATTATATTATATATAGACATATGGAAATGTTTGTGGAGTTGGCAAAAATTGTTTTTATCGCAACAGGTATTTCTATTTTGATGCGACTTCTTAAACAACCTCTTATAGTCGGATATATTCTCTCCGGTATTGTTGTCGGACCATCGGTTTTCAATATGCTTCATTCCACTGAATTTATTGACATCCTGTCAAAAATGGGTATCACCATATTGCTTTTTGTAATAGGACTTCATATGAGTCCAAAAGTTATTAAGGAAGTTGGAAAAGTATCGCTTCTTACAGGTGGTGGGCAGTTTATTTTTACATCTATTGTTGGGTATTTTATTTCTCTTGCCCTTGGATTTAGTCACGTTGTATCTCTTTATGTTTCTATTGGTCTTACATTCAGTAGTACTATTATCGTTCTTAAGCTACTTTCTGACAAAGGAGATCTTAATAAATTATATGGAAAAATTACCATAGGATTTTTACTCATTCAAGATATTATCGCGGCAATTATTTTGGTTCTTATCCCTGTTCTTGCAGGAGGAAAAGGTGAAAACGGATTTATTGTTTTTGGAGTTATGTTTGCCAAAGCTGCACTTATTGCATTTATTTTATATTTTGTTGCAAAATATATTTTGCCGAAACTTGTTAAATTTGTTGCCGCATCACAAGAGCTGTTATTTCTTTTTTCAATTTCCTGGGGATTGATACTTGCTGCTGTTTTTCACTTTGCAGGATTTTCAGCGGAAATCGGTGCTCTAGTAGGAGGTATAACATTATCAGTAACACCATATGCTTATCAAATTGGTTCTAGACTTAAGCCTCTTCGGGATTTTTTCATTGTATTATTTTTTGTTCTCACAGGATCGCACATAGAACTTAGTTCGGTTATGGACATTCTTCTTCCTGCGGTTATCCTTTCTGCTTATGTACTTATTGGTAATCCAATTATTATGATCATCTTGATGCGGTTTCTTGGATATCAAAGAAAAACAGCCTATCTTTCAGGGCTTACTGTTTCGCAGATTAGTGAATTTTCACTTATTCTTGCAGCTGTAGGATTTAGTTTGGGACATTTATCACAAAGTCAATTTTCACTTATTACGCTTATTGGTCTTATAACCATAACCGGATCTACATATTTTATGTTGTATGCTGACGGATTATATCCTCATGTTGAAAAAATACTTCGTAAACTAGATTTTCTGCGATCAATTGAAGAACATGCGCATAAAGACGAGGTGCATGATGTTTTACTTTTTGGATATGATCGGGTTGGGCATGATTTTGTAAATTTATTCAAAAAATTAAGTAAAGATTATTTGGTTGTTGATTTTAACCCTCATTTGATTCGTGAAATGCAGCAACAAAATATTCCCTGCCGTTATGGGGATGCAGAAGATATTGAATTCCTTCAGGAATTGAATTTAAAAAGTATCAAGATGTGTGTTTCAACGATTCCTGATTTTAAAGTAAGTTCAATTCTTCTTAAAAATATAAGACATGAAAACCATCACGCTATCGTTATTCTTCTTTGTCACAATATAGATGAAGCTAAGGAATTATATAAACAGGGAGCAAGTTACGTAATGCTTCCTCATTATTTAAGCGCCAAGCACACCGTACATATGATTAGTACTTTGGGTTTTGATAAGCATGAGTTTGATGAAGAAAAAGAAAAGCATCTTGCATATATTGAGGAAAAAGAATCGTAAGTTGTCATAATAGTGTCATGTAGTTGTCTAGTTATCTTAGAAATTTTTAATTACAATTATTTTTTATGAAAATTAAATCAATTCACGCCAGACAAATTCTTGATTCACGCGGAAATCCTACTGTTGAGTGTGATGTAATTTTGGAAAATGGAGTAATGGGACGTGCTGCTGTTCCATCGGGTGCTTCTACTGGTACTCATGAGGCAGTTGAACTTCGGGATGGCGATAAGTCAAAATATCTTGGCAAAGGAGTTTTAAAAGCAGTTGAAAATGTTAATACTGAAATTGCAAAAACAATTGTCGGGATGGACTCATCTTTACAAAAAGAAATTGATGAAAAAATGATTTCGTTTGATGGTACTGAAAATAAAGGCAGATTAGGCGCAAATGCTATTCTTTCTGTTTCACTAGCCATAGCTAAGGCTGCTGCTCTAAATTCAGATAAACCATTTTTTGAATATTTAAATGATTTGTCAGGCAGTAAAGATAAAAGTCTTCCAATGCCGATGATGAATATTATAAATGGAGGGCAACACGCAGGTTTTGCTACAGATGTTCAGGAATTTATGATTATGCCTGTTGGAGCTAAGACTTTCTCAGATTGTATCCGTATGGGAGCAGAGGTTTTTCATCATCTAGGTAAAGTATTAAAAGCAAATGGCTATGAAAAAACAGTCGGTGATGAAGGCGGTTATGCTCCGAGAGTAAAAAAAGGAAATGCTGAAGCTCTTGAGCTTATTTCAGAGGCAGTTAAAAATGCAGGATATACACTCGGTAAAGACATTGTTTTTGCTCTTGATGTAGCTTCATCTGAAATTTTTGAAAATGGAAAATATTCTCTAAAAACAGAAAATAAAACATTAACGAGTGCTGAAATGGTTGATTGGTTAGTTGGTCTTGTAGATAAATATCCTATTGTTTCAATTGAAGATGGTATGGCAGAGAGCGATTGGGACGGATGGAAACTTTTAACACAAAAACTTGGAGAGAAAATTCAATTAGTTGGTGATGATTTGTTGGTAACTAATATTAAATTTTTGGAAAGAGGTATTGCCGAAAAAGCAGCAAACGCAATTCTTATCAAATTAAATCAAATTGGTACACTTACCGAAACTATTGATTGCATCAAAATGGCGCATCAAGCAGGTTGGAATGCAGTTGTTTCCCATCGTTCGGGAGAAACAGAAGATACAACAATTTCCCATCTTGCAGTCGGTCTATCAACAGGACAAATAAAAACAGGATCTCTTTCAAGAACTGATAGAGTTTGTAAATATAATGAGCTTTTAAGAATCGAAGAATTACTTGGAAACGAAGCAGAACTTTCTACCCCAGACTTTTTCTAAGAATCGCAGCTTTTATTATATTTTCAGTTAGGTTTTTCCCTTTTTTAAAATCAATAAAGATTTTTTCAGTTAAAACTAAATGGGCTTTTTCTTCTTTAGTTTTTGGTTCAAATTTTTCTCCGAAATAATCTTCAAGCATCTCAATCTTTTTCTTAAAAGATTTTATACTAGGATATATCTTTATAAGTTCATCTAAATTCTTTTTATTTAAAAATCTGCCAGCGCGATACAAGTCTTGCCGAAGGTATTTATAATGTTTTTCCAATAGTTTTATTTGTTTGAGTTCAATAGTTTTTATTATTCCGCTTCCTGTTCCCATGAGTTCAGGAGGAACTCCAATTGAATAAAGCGCAGAAGTAAAACCTATTGCTCTTGGAAGTGATACTTTTCCATGTCCTCTTGAATAACCAAACAAGCCAATGTGCTGCACTCTTTCGCGCCTTTTTGGTAAAAATTTGGCAATCTCATTAATTGTCGGTGCAATTGTTTCTACTGTTATTTTGTATTTTTCTTCAAAATAAGGAATAAGTTCCAATAGAATTTTTTCTTCATTTTTTGGAATTGTTATAAGTTTTCCTTTTGGCAGAAGATTGTGTAGAGTTTTAATTCCCTTTTTAACTAAATCTTTTTTATAATCATAACGAAATGCACTTTGAATAGTTGTTGTTTTTACTCCCTGATATTCATCGGCAAATTGCTTTACAGTTTCAGGAGTAAGTCCTCCCCTAAATGGTAGACATGCGCATCCAATTATTGGGTAAAAAGGAATTTTTAAATCTTTTGATAGTTTTTTATATCTGGAAAAAGCAATTTTAATAGCAAGAACGGTTGGAACTATACCTGAATTAAGAGCCGGATCAGATCTTGCTACGTATGGGCGGAAATATTTTGGAGTTAAATTAAATTGTTTTTTATAAAGATCAATATATTCTTTTATTATTTCGTGCGAATTTATAATTGTCTGAACCTGCTCAAAAAGAGGAATAATTTCCAGATTAAAAACTGCATTATCAAATTTGTGAAGCGCATGTTTTAATTCGCTTATCTCTTTAAATGCTTCCTGAATAGCAATCAATTCTTTTGCAGATTCTGTCATGGGAAGAATTACTTCGAAAAGAGGCGGTGTATGAAGCTTTACTTTTTTTGCAAGAGCAGAACTACTAAGTAAACTTAAAAATGCTCTTGCCAAGCGGAATTCAGTTTCTGCTTTTGGGTTTGGTAAACGGAAGGTTAAGAATTTATCTTTACCCAACTGGTTTTTTTTGAAATAGTCGTAATACTTGCTAAATAATCTTTCCATAATAGATTCATCAACAAGTTTTCCTTCCCAATCCCATTTATATTCTTCAATATTTAAATCTGAAAAATTTAAAAAACATTCTTCTGATTCGTCCTGTGTTGAAATAAAAGGATTTTTTTGCCAATAAGGTGAGTTGGCATGATCCGGATGTTGAGTTGCCATGGTTGATGGTATTTTACGTTTCATAAATAAAGTTTTTTATTCCAGTGACTGCTTTTTGTAAATCTTCCATTGATGCTGCAAAGCTAAGGCGAAAAAATCCAGGATAATAAAACGCTTCACCGGGTACAGTTGCTATCTTTTCTTTTTCAAGAAGTGCAGCGCGCCAATCAGTTGAAGTCTTATACTTTTTCCCAAGTAATTTTTTGATTGAGACAAAAAGATAAAATGCCCCTTCAGGTGCAGTAAAGGAAAGTTCTGGTATTTTTTTAAATTCTTTAACCAAGAAATCTCTTCTTTTGTTAAATTCTTTTTGCATGTTTTCAATTTCTTTTTGGTCAGATTTTATTGCGGTTAGAGCAGCCATTTGGGAAATTGAGTTTACGCTGGAAATCATTTGTCCCTGAAGTAATGTCATAATTTCAATTAAATTTTTTGGGCCTGCAGCATAGCCTAGTCTCCATCCTGTCATAGCATAAGTTTTTGAAACTCCACAGACAGTTAATGTCTTCTCTTTTATTTTTTCGTTTAGAGATGCGATAGAAATATGTTCTCCGGAATAAACTAATTTTTCATAAATCTCATCAGAAATAACCCAAAGATTATTTTTAACAGCCAAATCTGCAATTTTTTTAAGCTCTGATTTATCGATAATTGCTCCGGTTGGATTAGAGGGACTGTTTAGTACAATAATTTTGGTTTTTTTATTTACATGTTTTATAACATCTTCAGCCTTAAGTTTAAAAGGTGGATTAAGTTTTATTAATCTTGGCTTTCCACCCGCGAGTTTAGTTTGTTCTACAAAAGTATTGTAAGCCGGGATTGGAATAATAACCTCATCATTTTTGTCACACATAACCTGAAAAGCAGTGTATAGAAGCTGTTTGCTTCCGGCACCTATGATAATTTGAGAAGGATCGTAAATTATATTATTTTCTTTCGAAAACTTATCCGCGATTTCTTTTCGTAACTCTTCAATACCCTGAGGGGAAGTATATTTTGTAAACCCACTGTTTAGAGCTTGAATGGCACTATTTATAATAGGTTGTGGAGTATTAAAATCTGGCTCGCCTGCTGTAAGATTAACTATGGAAATTCCTTTATTTTTTAATGCTTTTGCTTTTGTATCAAGAACCATTGCCTGAGAAGGCAATAAAGTTTTTATTCTTTTTGCGAGGTTGTTCATAGTGTGATTATATGGGAAGATCAATCTTTTTGCAAAGCTGGATTATGATTGGTATAATCTCTCTGAATATAAAATGAAAAACTATCTCGCCTTATTTATATTTACTTGTGTTTTCTTTCTGATTGGGAGTATGCATAAAGTGCTTTCTGTAAGTATAGATAATTTTGTTTATTCGTCAGAAGTACAAACTCAATCTTCTTCATCGTCGTTTTTGCTTAATTCATTTTTAGATAGTATCCCTACCCCAACTCCTACACCGGAAATCGATTTTTGCGTGGATGTTCCTGTATTTTTGTATCACCATACGCAACCTATGCAGATGGCTGCACTTTTAGGGCATCCGCAACTTACAGTTGATAGCAATATTTTTGATGAACAGATAAGATATTTAAAAGAAAAAAATTACAATATAATTTCCGCAGAAGATTTAGTTTATGCTCTGAAAAACAGAAAGCAACTTCCTGCAAAAACATTACTTATTACAGTTGATGATGGATATGATGATAATTATACTTATGCTTTTTCGACTGCCAAAAAGTATGAAGTTATTATTAATTTTATGATCCCAACAGATTTGATCGATAAGCCAGGATATATGACATGGGGACATTTGCAGGAAATGGTAAAAAGTCCTTATGCAAAAATTTATAACCATACTGCTTCTCATGCAGCCCTCGGAGGACTTTCTCAGGAGCAAATAGAATGGCAGCTAGGTAGATCAAGCGAAGCGCTTAAAAATAATTTAGATTTAGATAATACAATTTTTACTTATCCTTATGGTTCATACAGTGATTTGGCGATTGAGATGATAAAAAAACATGGATTTACAGGAGCATTTACAACTATTGAAGGAAAACATCAATGTAAATCTCAGATCATGCTTTTACAGAGACAGCGTGTCGGTAATTCCCCACTCTCATTTTACGGATTTTGACCGTTTTAATACTAGTTTGAGTTATTGATATTCGTATAAATTTTGCATATATTTAAGATGTGCAAAAGATTATTCTTCATATAGATTTTGATAGTTTTTTTGCCAGCGTTGAGCAGCAGGATAATCCTTTATACCGCAATCGTCCGCTTGGGGTGACGGCAACTAACGGCAGGACGTGTATAATTGCTGCAAGCCGTGAAGCGAAAAAACTTGGCATTAAATCCCCTTCCAATACTTATATAGCTAAAAAAATCTGTCCTGAAATTATTTTTATTCCTGCTCATTTTGTGCGCTATTGGGAGATAAGTAAAAAATTTATAAAAATCTGCGATGATTTCTCGCCAACAGTTGAAATATTTTCCATAGATGAGGTTTTTATGGATGTTACTTTAACTGTCCGGCTTTTTGGTAGTGTTGAAAATTTAATCAAAAAATTAAAACAACGAATTCAAACTGAAGTTGGTGAACACATTACGGTATCAGTTGGAATTTCGCATAATAAACTTCTGGCAAAGCTGGCATCGGGTATCAAAAAGCCTGATGGAGTTTTTGAAATAAATCATGACAACGTTTGGGATGTTTATAAAAGTTGTAAACTTACTGATATTTGTGGTATTGGATTTAGGATTGGAAAAAGACTGAATAATTTGGGAATTTATAATTTATTGCAACTTCAGCACGTACAGTTCACGAGTCTACTTGCTGAATTTGGAGAATTTACAGCAACTTTTCTTAAAAATGTTGCTTTTGGCACGGATGAATCAACAGTTATTCCTTATTCGGAAAGTGAAGAAGTTAAGTCTGTTGGTAGACAATACTGTCTACCGCATAATGAACATGATAAACGCAAAGTTATGCAAAATGTTTATGAACTCTGTGAAGAAGTTGCGATAAAGCTGCGAAGACTTAAAAAGAAAACAAGAACTGTGGGAATTTATTTAGGCGGAGATACAAACGCTTCGGGAAGACTGACAGTTGAGCGGTATATGGATACCGGAAAGGAAGTTTTTGAAATGTGTCTCTCGTCGCTTAAAAAAACAGGAGTTCCAAATTATGTCAGAAGGATTGGTATTTGGACCTCCAGTTTAGAAAATGCTGACAACGTCCCCTCTTCTCTTTTTGAGCACGATCAAAAAGAACAAAAGCTATCTCAAATTATTGATAAAATTAACGATAAATTTGGAGATCACACAATACGTAATGGATTTCTTCTTTATGCGGATAAGCTAACAACAGTACCAAATGGTTACGGAGCTTCGGTCAGGAATGATCCACGTTACAGATAAAATGTGTTTCTGCTAAAATTTTTTCTTTTTCTTCTTTCGAGAGAGGTAGATTATCAAGTAGATTATGGTTTTGACAAATAGTCTTACACAAAACTACATGATTATTAAATAATTCTTCTCTATTTGATCTATTAAGCGAAGAAAGGATAGTAATTGGATAAAGTTTTGATTTTTCAATTAAATCTCTTAAGCCATTATTTTCCGGATAGTTCCAGCTGATTACTTTCATGCCGGTGCAGGCAGCATAAGTATTTGCGTCATTTGTCGTTTTGGTATTGGTAATTATCCATGCCTCATCAATATTGTTTTTTTCTTTAATATCCAAAAATCTTGCATAAGTATAAAGAGCTACCTGTACTTCGGTACGAATACCATGACTATTGTGAAATTTTGCTTCTATAAAAATTTTTTTACCACTCTTTTCTGCCAGAATATCTATTTCATGACTTACGCATTTACCATTTAAAATTTGTCTGGTTTTAGTAGTATATCCCTGTTCTTCTAAAAGTTTTGCTACATAGTCCTCAAAAGGATAGCCTGTTGGGCCTAAATTCATAATTGCATCTTTTAGTGAATATTTTGTACGTTGAAAAGGTTCTGAGGTTGTGTCAAGAAACTCAATAATATGGCGAAAAATCTCTCTGGTAGAAATACCGTTAAAAATTTTACTTTTTACGTGCTGCAAAACTTTGTCTTGAATATTTTCTGGGATTCCGGCACGTTTTATTGAGTGAATTACTTTTTCTTCGCTGAAAAGTTCTTTTGATTTGTCAGCTTTGATAACTGTAATCATATTAAAATTTTTTATACCAGATATATGATACAAAGACGAAGATAACTTCCGCAATGATTAAAATAAATCTTGAAAAGAGAGCTAGGAAGCTTGCGGCTGCAATAGGCATAATTTTGTTTAAACCAAAAATTATAGCTCCCTCTCTCACGCCAAAACCTGATGGAGTGAGAAGCGAAAGGTATCCTATGATAAAAGATAAAACTGAGAATCCAATAAGATCAAAAGTAAGTGCAGGACTTATTGGAAAAAAAGAAACAAATGTTAAAAAGTAGCCAAATCCAAAAGTTAAAAACATAAATAAATTAAGAAATAAAAGATATAAACTTTCTTTTATGTCTGAATGAAGTGGATTTTTAAATAAAAACATCAAAATTGCTCCTACAGCAAAAATAACCATAAAATAATACGGTAAGTCTAAGGAAAAATATTTAATAAGAAACGGAATTGATAGTAGAGAGACGGTTATAGAGGAGATAATCAGAAGTTGAATTTCCATAATGGAATATTTTGCAAAAACTTTTTTGTTTATTCCTCTTTCAGAAAACATTATGGCTCGTCCCAAAAAAGACCAAATATTTCCCGGAATATAACGCTGAATTTCAGATGCAGCCCAGATAAAATTTGCGTCTTTATAGGATATTTCATGACCTGATAATTTAATCATTCGTTTCCAAATATATCCTCTGATGAAGTAGTAAATAAAAAAACAAATGAAGGCAAAAAAAAGATTTAGTATAGAAATTTTGTTTATTTGCGTAAGTAATGTTGGTAATTGTGGAATAGTTAATTTAACTATAAAAAAAAGAGCAAGTAGCGAGAGAGGCCATCCTATGATGAATTTTAAAAAATTAAATATTTTTGATTTCATCTTAATTTACAGAATTTGAGCTAGAAATGGTCTTCATAATAATATTTTAACAAATCCACCTGTGTATTCAAAATTATTCGTAGCGTAATGCCTCAATACTTCGACAAACTCAGTATCTTGCGTTACTCATAGCGTAACGCTTCAATTGGAGAAAGGCGTGAAGCACGTATTGCAGGCGTCATACCAAAGACTACACCTACTACTACAGAAAAACCAAAAGCAAGAAAAACCGACCAAGGCGTTACAGTTGAGATAAAGAAAAGCGACAGAATATATGATGCGCCAAGACCCAAAGATATACCTATGATTCCTCCAGCAACACACAAAATTACAGCTTCAAAAAGAAATTGAGTTAATATATCTTTTCTTTTTGCTCCGAGGGCTTTTCTAAGTCCTATTTCTTTGGTTCTTTCGGTAACCGAAACCAGCATAATATTCATCACTCCAATGCCTCCAACTACCAATGAGATTGCAGCGATTCCACCTAGACCTAATGTTAGAGCTCCGATAACGTTGCCAATTGTAGAAAGTGTTTGTTCCTGAGTTTGCAAAGTAAAATCATCTTCTGTAAGGCGTTTCAAAAGAACTTCTTCAGCCTGTTTTTTGACAAGTGGCACAAATTCTGGTTTTTTAGCAGATAAATAAATTGTGTTAAGAGAATTTACATTAAATTGTCGCTGCGCAGCAGTAATTGGTATAAGTACTGTATTGTCCTGATCTATGCCAAAAACAGAACCTCTTGCTTTAGCAATAGCTATAACTGTATATTTTGCCTTATCTATAGTTATTTTTTCACCTATTGGATTTTTTCCGTTGAAAAGAGTCGTTTTTACAGTCTGCCCTATTATTGCTACTCTTGCTCCTGATCTAACTTGTGTTTCAGTAAAAAACTTGCCCCTCTCAAGATCTGTATTGCTGATAATATCCGGATAATTAGCTGTACTTCCCAAAACTGAAGCGCCTTTATTTGTTTTATTTTTATATTTCAAAGTAACTGTTTTTTGTATCACGGGACCTACATCTGCGATTGCTTTTAGTTTATTTTCAAGCTTATTGGCATCACTAATAATAAGCTTATTGGTTTGTTGTCCTCCTGGTGTCCTTGCTCCTCCGACTCTTCCCGGTATGACAAAAGTAAGATTTGATCCAAGTCCACTTATTTGATTTGTTATATAATTTTGCAGTCCGGATCCAATTGAGACAAGCATAATTACGGCAAAAACACCAATAATTACACCAAGCATGGTTAAAATGCTCCTCATTTTATTTGCTTTTAGAGCGTTGAATGAAAGTTGTAAAAGTTCTTTTATATTCATATGACCATTCCGTCTCTTATATTTACTATTCTTTTTGCCTGATTGGCAATTATTTCGTCATGTGTGATAACTACTACAGTTTTTCCTTCTTTGTTAAGTTCTTTTAGCATCTCCATTACTGCTTTACCTGATTTACTATCTAGATTTCCGGTTGGTTCATCAGCAAGAATTATTTGCGGGTCGTTCATAAGAGCTCTTGCTATAGCAACCCGTTGCTGCTGACCTCCGGAAAGTTGATTTGGTCTTTTGTAAATATGGTCACCAAGACCTACTTTTATAAGCAATTGTTTTGCTTTTTCCCGTCTAATTGATGGTTTTGTCCCTGCATACACTGCGGGTAAAACAACATTTTCCAAAATTGTAGTTCTTTGCAGTAAATTAAAAGATTGGAAAACAAAACCTATTTCTTTGTTTCTGACAAATGCCTGTTCATCATCAGTGAGCGTAGTTACATCGTCTTTATGCAAAATATATTTTCCTGAAGTTGCGCGGTCCAAAAGTCCTAAAATATGTAAAAGAGTTGATTTTCCACTTCCTGAAGGTCCCATGACAGCTACAAATTCACCTTTGTGTATAGTCAAAGAAATGCCATGAAGAATTTCTACATTAATATCTGCGGAGTGATAAGATTTTTTAATATTTTTGAGAGAAATAACCGGTGTGTGTTTCATCTACTTTTTAATTCTTTTCTCAGCTTCTGTTGGATCTATGGCAACTTCTTCGTTTATTTTTAAACCTGATTTTATTTCTACGTCAGTATCGTTACTAAGTCCAATTTTTACATTTCTTTTTTCAAACTTTCCATTTGTTTTGACGTATACGTAGGAATCATCAACAAGACTTGAAAGAGGAATTGTTAAAACATTTTGCTTTTGGTTAGTTATTATATCTGCATCTCCACCCATTCCTATACGGTATAGTAAATCTTTATTTTCAGGAATTGAAACCTCAACTGTATAGACATTGCCGCCGGTTGAGGTGGTGTGGGTTGCGAAATCAATTGATTTTACTTCTAACTCAAGAGTTTTATCAGGAAAAGCATCCAAAGTTACTTTTACTTTTTGACCAATTTTTACTTTACTTATATCTGCCTCATCGATTTCGATTTTAAATACCATATTGGCTGGATCAGCAATTGTAAAACTTGTGGTTGTTGAAATATTAACTCCGGCACTTGTTACGTCAGCACTTGTTACGATCCCGTTTATTGGGCTAATAAGAATAGATTGCTCTTTTGCCAAATCCAAAAGCTCAACAGAAATAACCGCTTTATCCAAATCATACTGATTATTTTGTAGGATTTTTTTCATGCTGTCGTTTAGAGCTTGGTTTGGTGTTCTGTTTTGATTAGCTTCCTGAGTAGTATCAAATGTATTTCTTTGTTCTGCATAGTCACGCAGTTCTGTTTCCAGATTTTTTTGTACAGTTCGTAGGTCTTGAGTTGCAATTACCTGTCCTGTCTTAACACTGTCTCCCCTTTTCACACCTAGATAAGTAAGTTTTCCGGAGCTTAAGAATTTAAGATCTACCGAGGTTTCTGAATAAACGGTTCCTGTTGCAGAAATTGATTCTACAATATCTTCTTTTTTAACAACATCAATTTCAATAGGTTTTTCCGGTTTTGGCCAGAGGAAAAATATTAAGACTATAAGTGGAATTAAAAATAATAACCTTTTTTTGTGTTTTAAGATATGAGACTTAAGTATGCCGAATCTCTTTTTCATCCTGCTATTATACTATTTTTTTAGTTTGAATTGAAGAGCACTGTCTGTTAGAATTGTTTTGCGCGCCTGTAGCTCAGTGGATTCAGAGCACTTCGCTTCGGACGAAGGGGTCGGGGGTTCGAATCCCTCCAGGCGTACCGCGCACCAGTCGGTGCACGGCTTCGCCACTAAACGTGAGGAGCTGTGTGTTAAATTGTGTTATTAAATTAAGAAGTGCGCGTGGGATGCACCGTATGGTGCGTCCCCTATTTATGATTTTCTACTACGTATATATACTACATAATTACTCAAAGAATTTTCTATATGTTGGTTATTCAGAAAACTTGAAGCAAAGAATTAGTTCACATAATAACGGTAAAAATAAATCAACAAAGGCATTTGTTCCTCTTGAAGTAATTCATTACGAAGCATATAGAAATAAATCAGATGCAAAACGAAGAGAAGAGTACTTAAAGACGACTAAAGGTAAAACAACTCTTCGAACAATGCTCAAAGAATATTTTGATGATTTATAATAAATGAAACTTACTACTCCATCTACTAAATATAAACATAGCTATCTCGAAGCAATTAGTGAGCCTGAATCTAAGACTAGAGTTGTTCCTCCACCAAGACCAATATATGGTGAGTCTTTTGATGATTTCGTAAAATCCCGAACTAATTTAAGTATTGCGCAAAATTTTACAGACAGAGTTCCTATGACTGAGTTCTGGCTTGTTGATGACGATGTATTTATAGGCAGAACAAGTATTTTTCACTATTTAAACAGCCATTTATTGGAAATTATCGGACACGTAGGATATTGGATCCGTCCTACAAAGCGAAAAATGGGCTATGGTAAGAAGATCCTTGAACTTGCTTTAATTGAAGCACGGAAAATGGGAATTAAAGATGTTTTGGTGACCTGTGATGTAGATAATTTAGCTTCAAAAAAGGTTATTGAAGCAAACGGGGGAAAATTGGAAAATATTGTACCCAATGGTGAAAACCCCTTAAAAATGCGTTATTGGATTACATAAAGCTTTACAATTGTGTTTACAATGGTGTATATTTACAATTATATTTACATATATATTGACAATTAGCGTTGAATATGCTATAATAATCATATGTTTGAGCCTAAATTCAGTTTTACTTCACAGGTTGTTAATCAATTAGCCACTATTGAAAGACTCTATGGTCAGCTTCAGGGAGAAAATCTAATTCCGTCTTTAGCCTTAAAGCTTTCTCAAGAAAATCAGATTCTTGCTACGCATTATTCGACCAGTATTGAGGGTAATCCCCTTTCTCCGCGGGATGTGACAAATATTATTCTCAACGATCAAATTCCGGTTACAAAGTCGGAAAAAGAAGTAAAAAACTACTTTGCTGTTTTAAATACTATTTTTATAATGGCAAAAAAGAGAGAGCCTTTAACTCCTGATTTGACCAAAAAACTTCATCATGAGTTGATGAAAGATATTGAGAAAAAAGATTTAGGCGCTTTTCGTGACGGAGGAGTTTTCGTAGGACATCGTACGCAAACAGAAATTGTAGTTAAGCATAATCCCCCTTTTCATACAGCTGTCGAAATAGAAAAAGCTTTATCTGAACTTTTTGCATGGGTCATGAGTGATGATCCTACGCATCCTCTTATTAAAGCTGCAATCATGCATCATCAATTTGTATATGTTCATCCTTTTTTAGATGGAAATGGACGACTAGCACGTATTCTCACAGCTTATTATCTACTTTTAAAGCATTATGAAGTGACAAGATTTTTCATTTTAGATGATTATTATGATGTTGATAGAGCGCTTTATTCTGACACTTTACATATTGCAGATAAAGGCGACATCACAGCATGGCTTGAATATTTTCTTGATGGTATTGCCAATTCTCTGCAGGCTGCTATTGCCAGAATTAGCGAACTTAAAAGATCGAATTTAGATGAACTTACTGGTGAAAAGAGAGTTTTAGTCACCCCAAGAGAGGAAGAGGTATTACAAATTATTCTGGATAAAAAAGCTGTCAAAACTTCTGATATACAAAAAGTTTTAAATGTAAGTAGACAGCAATCTCATGCTCTTCTTTCCTCGCTTGTTAAAAAAGGTATTTTAGATAAATTTGGAAAAACAAAAACAAGTTATTATAAAATTAAAAAATGAAAATTGCCATCTTGGGCGGGAGTTTTGATCCCCCACACATAGGACATTTTTTGATAGCAACTCAAATTATTGAACAGGCAGATATTGATGAAGTCTGGCTTTTGCCAAATTATACAACTACAACTCATCATAAAGTTTTTCAAAAAAACATGTCCCCTGCTCCGATCCGTTTGGAAATGGCAAAACTTTTACAGAATGAAAAAATTAAAGTTTCTGATTTTGAAATTGAGAACAATAAAGATAGCATTACAATTATCACTTTAAAATTACTTTCCAAAAAATATCCTGAACATAAGTTTTATTGGATAACCGGAAGCGACAAGTTGGAAGATTTTCAAAAGTATGATGATTGGGAAGATCTGGTCCATAAATACAATCTGATCATTTTCCCCAGAGAACATATGCTCTGGAATCTTGAAGATAGGGTAAAACAGGCTTTTAATTTGCAACAAATTCCACAAAATATTATTGTACTTGCCAATAAAGATTTGGTGCTAAGCAATGTTTCATCAAGTATAATACGTGAGAGAGTTAAGAAAGGACTATCAATAAAATATCTTGTGCCCGAAAATGTACAGGAATTTATTAAAAAAAATAATTTGTATGGAAATTGATGTAAAAGCAGAAAAACAAAAAATTGTTGAATTTTTAAAAAAAACTTTCAAAGATCAGGGTATTGAAAAAGCAGTTATTGGTTTGTCTGGTGGCATTGATTCGATGACCTCATTTTTTTTACTGAAAGAAGTTTTAGAACCTCAAAAAATATTTGTATCTCATTTATATTATTTTGATAGTCTACATTCAGAAATAGAAAATGTTTTAAAACTTGCTAAAATACCTCAGGAAAATATTCGTCATTTATCTATCAAAGAGCCTGTTGATGCTGCAGTTAAATTACAAAGTGCAGAAAATGATAAAACAAGAATTGGTAATATTGCTGCGCGAATGCGTATGATTATCCTTTTTGATCTTGCTAAAAAAGAAAATGCGTTGGTTTGTGGTACTGAAAATAAAACAGAAAATTTACTTGGATATTTTACGCGTTTTGGTGATCAGGCATCTGACATAGAGCCTATCGCTCATCTTTACAAAACTCAGGTTTTAAAACTTGCCAAATATTTGGGAGTTCCAAATGAATTTATAAGTCAATCTCCAACTGCAGGACTTTGGCATGGGCAAACTGATGAGGGAGAATTTGGTTTTACCTATGAGGAAGCAGACCAAGTTCTTTATTTAAACTTGGAAAAAGGAAAAAGCACAGAAGAACTTAAGTCTCAGGGCTTTAGCAACGCAGAAAAAATTTTAGAGTGGCACAAAAAGAATTTATTTAAACACCAGACACCATATCATCTTTAGTTACCTCGTTTTCGCCTGTTATTTCAGATTTTTTGCCTTCTACAAATGGTTGGTCATACATAGTGCAGGACACAGTGCCGCATTTAGTTAAACCTGCATTGTAACGGTCTTCATCGATTACAGCCTGACAAGTCCCAAGACAAACATATGTTTTTTTATTTTCCATAACTTACCTCCTTCCTGTAATCATAATAACACATTGCAAGTATTTTTAAATTATGTTTTACTAAATATATGAACATGCTTATAAAAATAGGACTTCTTTTATCTATTGCTGTTGTTTATCCTTTTATGGTTGGATTTGGTATTGAAGCCTTTTATCCTCCACCTAAGCAGGCATATGAAGTTTGCAGAACAGTTGATCCAAATAGTATGGTAAAGCCGGATGAAACTAAAGCTATAGTATCAATAGATCCACAAAACGATCCAAAATATAAAAAATGTTATGACAGCGCGCAGGAAAAAATAGATATTCATAATAGGAATTTATTCCTTATTGCTGCGGGATTTGGTTTTATAGCAATTGTCTTAGGAACACTTCTTTTTAGTGAGAAGATAGGACCGGTCGGACCGGGACTTGTTTTTGGCGGGTTATTTACAATTCTTTATGGAACTATGCGTACATTTAGAAGTCTTGATAAGCAATGGATTTTTATTGAGCTTTTAATTGTTTTTATTGGTATTCTTCTTGTGACATGGAGATATATAAAATCCTTAAACCGCAAAAAATAGTTTTTTTTACTTGCTCCTTATTAGCAAAATTTGTTACAATATGATCTATATTTCCGGGCCCGTAGCTCAATGGTAGAGCAGTGCCCTCTTAAGGCATTGGTTAGAGGTTCGAATCCTCTCGGGCTCACTAAGTTTATAATTCTTATGGACTTGGTTTACGAAAATTCTATTCTTGGTGGTACTTTTGATCATCTTCATTTAGGTCATCTTAAGTTAATTGATACTGCTTTTGAGATGTCTGATCATGTAACTATTGGTCTAACTCAGCCCTCGATGTATAAAAACAAATTTTTAGCAGACAAAATTGAGTCTTATGAAATTAGAGAGAAGAATTTAAAACAATATTTACTGCAAAAAAATTATATAAGAAAAACAACAATTATTCCTATTTCTGATATTTATGGCACTACTCTTAAAGATAAAAAAATTGATGCCATATTTGCTACCGAAGAAAATCTGCAAAATCTTATCCTTATAAATAAAAAACGTGAAGAAATTGGGTTCCCTCCACTACATACCTTTATAGTCCCCTATCTAAAAGCAAAAGATGGGAAAAATATAACTTCTGAAAGAATAAGAAAAGGAGAAATAGATAGAGATGGATTTGTATATAAAAATATTTTTGATAAGCAAAATGAACTAATACTACCTGAAAGTCTTCGTCCTATTCTGCAAAAACCTCTTGGAGAGGTAGTTAAGAATGTAAAAGATTTGCTTAAAATGTTAAATGAAAAAGATATTGTTATAGCTGTGGGAGATGTAATTTATGAAGAATTAAAAAAAGAAGAAATTCATCCGGCAGTAGGTATTGTTGATTTTAAAACCAGAAGAGAGCCCTTCATTTCAAAATTTTTAAAGAGAAATTTTTTTATTCTAAAAAGAAATGTAACCAATAAACAAGGCACTATAAATAGAAAAGCAGTTAATGCATACAAAATTGCATTAGATAAATATTTGGTAAATAAAAAACCAGAAACAGTTATTGTTTCCGGTGAAGAAGATTTGCTTGCGCTTCCGGCTATCCTTCTTGCTCCTCTTGGATCAGTAGTTCTTTATGGACAATTTGATAAAGGTATAGTTATGAATGTTGTTAGTGAAGAATTTAAAAAAAGAATAAAGGATATTTTGGAAAAATTTAAATAATCTATCCTATTTCCAACATTCTTTCAATTGGAATTCTGGCTCTTTCTGCGATATCTCTTGGCACCTTAACTTCATATTCCAGATTTTTCAGACTATTAAGAAGTTTTGGGAGTGTAATCATTTTCATATATTCACAGACCATGTCTTTACGAAGAGGTAGAAATTTTTTCTTGGGATTTTCTTTTTTAAGTCTGTGTAAAATTCCAGTTTCAGTTGCTACCACAAATTTATTTTTTTCTGACTCTTTGGCGTATTTGAGCATACCACTAGTTGATAAAATATGAGTTTTTTCTTCAGGAATTACTTTTGTAGCAACATAATGCATGCAATCAGTAACGCAGCCGCATTCAGGATGAATAAGAAATTCAGCTGTTGGATTTCTTCTTAACTTTTTAATTACATCCTGACTTTTGACTCTGGCATGTACGTGACATTCCCCGGGATATACATAAAAATTTTTTCTACCAGTCATGCGGGCTACATAATCCCCCAAAAACATATCAGGAAGAAAAATTATTTCTTTATCTTTGGGAATTGTATTAACTACTTTTACTGCATTTGTAGAAGTGACACAGTAATCGCTTTCTGCTTTCACTTCAGCAGTTGTATTTACGTAACTTACTACAACTGCTTTTGGATAGCGTCTTTTCCATTTGCGCAGTTCATCAGCATCTATTGATGCTGCCAGTGAGCAGCCTGCATTTGGATCTGGAATTAAGACTGTTTTTTCAGGAGAAAAAATAGCAGCACTTTCTGCCATAAAATGAACTCCACAAAAAACTAAAAGTTTTTCCGGAGCTGCTGCTGCTTTTTGTGAAAGACCCAAAGAGTCTTCGACATAATCTGCAATATCCTGAATATCAGGAATTTGGTAGTTATGTGCAATTATTAAAGCACCTCTTTTTTTCTTCCATTCAAGGATTTCTTTTTTTAACTTATTTCTTTCTTTTACGCTTAATTTTTCTTCTGTAAGTGTTGGTATTTTCATTGTTCAATCACCCTATGGGTGTATAATATACCATTATGAACAGGCAGAAGCAAAAAATTGTTGACTTTGTCGTAATAGGCTCAGGTATAGCAGGCCTTAATACTGCATTAAATCTATCTCAGTTTGGTAAGGTACTTATTATTACCAAAGGAAAACTTAGTGCTTCTTCTACATTTTTTGCACAAGGTGGAATCGCAGCAGTTTTTTTTGAGGATGACAGTATAAATTCCCACATCGGTGATACTTTGGCAGCGGGATATTATCACAACAAAAAGCAGGCTGTAGAAATCCTGGCTAAAGGAGGATCAAAAGCCGTAGAAAAACTTATAACTTTGGGGGTTCCTTTTGATAAAAGCATTGAAGGGAAATATCTTTCTTCATATGAAGCAGCTCATTCATACCCGAGAGTTTTACATGCAACTGATTTTACAGGAAAAGAAATTGAAAAAACGTTGTCAAAAAATGTTTTAAAAAATAAAAATATTGAAGTTTGGGAAAATACAGTTGCAATTAATCTTATTACAAAAAATAATAAATGCTTTGGTGTTAAAGCGTTAAAACAAAAAAATATTATTAACATTTTTTCTAAGACTACGGTTATGGCAACAGGAGGTGTAGGACAACTTTATAAATGGACAACAAATCCTGTTGTTGCTACAGGAGATGGAATTGCCATTGCACAAAGAGCAGGAGCAAAACTTTCAGACTTGGAATTTATGCAAATTCATCCAACAGCTTTTAAAGAGGTAGCCTCTCCTCTACTTCTTCTTTCAGAAGCTTTAAGAGGAGAAGGCGCTATTTTATTAAATAATAAAAAAGAGAAGTTCATGAATAAATATCATAAATTAGCAGATCTTGCTCCAAGAGATGTAGTCGCAAGAGCAATTTTTGCAGAACAAAAAAATGGTGAAGTATATTTAAACATGCGACATAAACCAAAAGAATTTTTAGTTAAAAGATTTCCAAATATCTATAAAAAATTAAAAATTCGTGGATTTGACTTAGCACTCGATTTAGTTCCTGTTACGCCAGCAGCGCATTTTATGTGCGGTGGTATAAAAACTGATATTTATGGCAGAACTTCAATTAAAAATCTATTTGCCTACGGTGAGGTTGCTGCAACAGGTGTTCATGGGGCAAATAGACTTGCTTCAAATTCTTTGCTAGAAGGTATGGTCTTTTCAGAGCAAATAAAAAAAATTATTTCAGAATTTCCTAAAAATGCAGTAATAGTAAAAGACAATAACAACGTTAGATATACCTCTAAAAGAATAAATTTCTTAAAAGAAAAAAATGAAATAAAAGAAACTATGTGGAATTATGTTGGACTTGTAAGAAATCCCAAAGGACTTGAAACTGCTTTAAGTAAATTGATAAATTTGCAGACTCATCTAGAGAAAATAAAAAATATAAACGAAGATATTTTGGAGATAAAAAATATGCTGGAGACAGCTATTCTTATTACGCAATTTGCAAAAAAACGCAAAAAAAGTCTAGGAGCGCATTTTATTAAATAAGTATGTTTAAAGATCCTGTTCTTAAAAAGTTAGTCAAAAAACATTCTCCCCCGAAGTTTGAAGACAAAAGTGAATTTTTATATGAAGGCTTAATAGAATCAATTGTTTCACAACAATTATCTGTAAAAGCTGCTGATACTATTTTTGCCCGCTTTTTAAAATTATTTAAAAGCAAAGCTTTTCCCAAACCAAAAGATATTTTGAAAATGAAAGATGACAAGCTTAGGTCTGCAGGAATTTCTTATCAGAAAATTTCATATATAAAATCAGTAGCAACAGCTTTTGAAACAAAACAAATTGATCATAAGATAATTAAAAAACTTTCTGATGAAGAAGTGATATTAGAGCTAACTAAAATAAAAGGGGTTGGTAGGTGGACGGCTGAAATGAAACTTATTTTCACACTAAACCGTCCTGATGTTTTCTCCTTGGGAGATTTGGGTCTTCGAAACGCAATTAAAAATCTCTATGGCATAACAGATAAAAAAGAAATATTAAAACTATCAGAAAACTGGAAGCCCTATCGCTCTACAGCTTGCTGGTATCTCTGGAGATCATTGGAAAATGAATAATTCAGTCTTAAAATAGCTATTGCAAATTAGAAATAATTAGTTTACTTTATATACAGACATGGAAATAAATTATTTATCAGTCATTGTTGCTACAGTTGCTATGTTCGCTATTGGCGCTATTTGGTATAGCGTATTTTTTAGCAAATTGTGGGGCAAGATGCATGGCTTCGATAAACTCTCCAAAGAAACCCAGCAAAAGATGATGAAATCCATGGGGCCGTATTATGCAGCACAGGCACTGGTTACGTTGGTAACAGCATTTGTACTTGCAATATTTATTACTTATCAGCCTACATGGAATCCATATGTAATGGCTGGATTTTTCTGGATCGGATTTGTCGTTCCAACTCAGGTAAGTGGAGTTATTTTTGGCGGTACAGAAGGAAAATGGATTTTGTCTAAGATATTGGTTCAGGCAGGTGCTTCTCTTCTTTGCCTTGAAGCAGCAGCCGCAGTTATCTACTTCATGTTGTAAATCGGTTGAATAAGCTAAAAATTTCCTTTATAATGGTTAGTCATGGAAAAAATCGTTGTTAAAGGTGCCCGCGAACATAATTTAAAAAATATTGATTTAGAAATCCCAAAAAATAAACTGGTTGTTTTAACAGGGCTTTCAGGTAGTGGGAAATCTTCGCTTGCTTTCGACACTATTTATGCAGAAGGGCAGCGTCGTTACGTCGAAAGTCTTTCTTCTTATGCTCGTCAATTTCTTGGCACTATGAAAAAACCAGATGTAGATCATATTGATGGTTTATCCCCTGCTATTTCTATTGATCAAAAATCAACATCTCATAATCCCAGATCAACTGTAGGAACAGTTACAGAAATCTATGATTACATGCGTCTTCTTTTTGCTAGAGTTGGTCATCCACATTGTCCAAATTGCGGCAGAGAGATATCAAGACAATCAAAAGATCAGATTGTTGATTCTATTTTGAAAATGCCTGAAAGATTTCCGGAACTTGGCAAGAAAAACCTTCGTATTTTACTTCTTGCTCCTCTTGTTAAAGACAGAAAAGGAGAATATGCAGATTTATTTAAAGATCTTAAAAAGCGAGGATACAGCAAGGTCAGAGTTGATGGTAGGATTTATGATCTTTCGGAAGATTTGGTTTTAATTAAAACAAACAAACATACTATTGAGCTAGTTGTTGATAGGCTTGTTTTAACCAAAGATACAGAGCGTTTAAGACTTATGACTGATGTAGAGCAGGCGCTTAAATTTGGCAATAGTGAGATGGTTGTATCAATAATCAAAGATGCTTCTTTTGAGCTTCCTGACAAACCAAAAGATATGGAGGATCATCTTTTTTCTGAAAAGTTTGCCTGTCCTATATGTAATATTTCGCTACACGAAGTTGAGCCAAGAGTTTTTTCTTTTAATACTCCTCATGGAGCATGTCCTACGTGTGATGGTTTAGGAAGGGTTTTAAGTGCTGATCCGGATCTTATTCTTAATGATAATTTGACAATTAATGAGGGAGGAATAACTCCGTTTTATAATGTTACAGAAAGCGATACTTGGTTTGCGAGAACTTTTAAGACTTTCTGCAGCGAAAATGACATTCCGCTCAATGTAAGAATTGGTGAATTGCCAGAAGCAAAGAAAAATCTTCTTATATATGGCACTGGGGACAAGGAATATTATGTAGAAGGAGAAAACCGTTTTGGTCATGATACTGCAATTTCAGAAGCCTTTAGAGGAATTGGTTTTGAACTTAAGAAAAAATATTCAGAATCAGAATCACAATTTTTGAAAACTCAAATTGATAAATTTATGCGCTACGAAATTTGCCAAGACTGTAAAGGCGGAAGATTAAAAAAAGAAGCTTTGTCAGTAACAATTAATTCAAAATCAATTGTAGATGTTGCAAGTATGTCAATTGATAAAGCTCTTGAGTTTATAGGAAACCTTGATTCTATGCTCTCCGCAAGAGAAAAAGAAATCGCTAAAATGATTTTACGTGAAATTAAACAAAGACTTTCATTTTTAGTAGATGTTGGTTTGGATTATTTGACACTTGCCCGTACTGCTTCAACTCTTGCCGGCGGAGAAGCTCAAAGAATAAGACTTGCTTCGCAAATCGGAAGCGGATTAACCGGAGTTTTATATGTTTTAGATGAACCGTCAATTGGTCTTCATCAGAGAGATAACAGTAAACTTATTGAAACTTTAAAAAAACTCCGCGATCTTGGAAATACAGTTTTAGTTGTGGAACATGATCAGGATACTATGGAAGCATCTGATTATATATTTGATTTCGGACCCGGGGCAGGACTAAACGGAGGAAATATAATTGCACAAGGGAACATAGAAGAAATTAAAAAAGATAAAAACTCCATAACCGGTGTATATCTATCGGGTAAAAGAAAAATTAAAGTAGAGAGAAGTCCTTCGTCAACGCTTGGGATTAACTCGGTAAACAGCACAAATTCATTAAAAATAATAAAAGCTGTTGAACATAATTTAAAAAATATTACCGTTGAATTTCCTCTCAATAAATTAATCGTCGTAACAGGAGTTTCAGGAAGCGGTAAATCAACACTTGTTAATGATATTTTGTATCATTCTCTGATGCAAATGAAAAATGCTTATCATCCTACCAAGCCTGGTGCATTTGGTGGACTACAAGGACATGAAAATATAAAACATGTTTTTTCTATAGATCAGTCTCCTATTGGTAGGACACCAAGAAGTAATCCAGTGACGTACACAGGTGCTTTTTCATATGTCAGACAACTTTTTGCAAGTACAAAAGAAGCAAAGCTCCGCGGGTATGATGTTGGTAGATTTTCTTTTAATGTAAAAGGAGGAAGATGTGAGGCTTGTGAGGGAGAGGGGCAAATAAAAATAGAGATGCAGTTTATGCCGGATGTTTACATCACCTGCGAAGTCTGTCAGGGTAAACAATACAATCAGGAAGCTTTAGAAATACAATTTAATGGTAAAAATATCGCAGACGTATTACAAATGAGTGTTTTTGAAGCTTTAAACTTTTTCTCTTTTGTTTCTCCGCTTGCGCATAAACTTAATACCTTAAATGATGTGGGATTATCTTATCTAAAGCTTGGACAACCTGCTCCGACTCTCTCGGGAGGTGAGGCTCAGAGAGTAAAACTTGCTGCGGAACTTTCAAAAAGAGGTAAAGATGCTTTATATCTTCTTGATGAACCAACAACCGGTCTTCATTTTGCAGATTTGGAAAAATTACTTTTTGTTTTACGAAGACTTGTTGATCTAGGTAATTCAGTAATTGTAATTGAGCACAATCTGGAAGTTATTAAAAATGCAGATTATATTATAGATCTTGGTCCTGAAGGCGGAGAAAGAGGTGGAGAAGTTGTTGCTACAGGCACACCGGAAGAAATTGCAAATAACCCCAAAAGTTGGACAGGCAAATTTTTGAAAAAAATATTAAAATAGATTAATGATCCGTAAAATCTTTTGTTTTTTTAGCATAGTTTTGTGTTTCTTTATTTTTGCAGATTTAAGCTTCGCATCAGGGAACTTTACCACCTCATACAATATAAACTATTCTATTGACGAGGATGGCTTAACTCACGCAAAACTTCAGGGAACTTTAACTAATAGTAGTTCAGAATATTATGCTTCATCTTACAAAATGCAGGTTGGTTTTTCTGACATCAGAAACGTTAAGGCCTCTGATTCTGAAGGGAAAATATCTCCCCGAGTTACAAAAACCGAAGACGGATATGAAATATTTATAAATTTTAATACTAAATCTGTTGGAATGGGAAGTAAACTTCCTTTTACTATTACATTTGATACTTCGACAATTGCACAGAATTTTGGTAAAGTTTGGGAAATTAATATACCAGGAATTGCAAAGCCAGAAGATTTTTCAGCATTTACAGTAAGTGTTTCTGTGCCAAAATCTTTTGGAAATCCTGTTTTCATAAAACCTGCGCAGGTAGACAATAATCTTACTTTTACAAAAGAACAACTTGGAAAATCCGGAATTTCTATTTCTTTTGGAAATGGTCAGCTATACTCTTTTTCTTTGAAATATCATATTAGAAATGACAATGTATACCCGGTTAGAACTGAAATAGCCCTCCCTCCATCTACAAATTATCAGGAAGTATTTATAACTCAGATGTCACCTCCTCCGCTAAATGTAAAAAAAGATAGAGATGGTAATTGGTTAGCTGAATACCGCTTAAAGCCTACAGAAAAACAGGATATAGATGTAACTGGAGTTGCAAGTCTTAGTCTTTTGCCAAAGCAACAGCCATTATCTCCTAAAGATTTTGAAGAATATCTAAAGGAACAACCCCATTGGGAAACTTCAAATCCTGAGATTAAAAAACTTGCAGGCGAGCTTAGAACACCTGAAGCCATTTATGATTACATAATAAGAACTTTAAATTATGATTTTTCCAGGGTTACTGATAATAAGCCTAGACTTGGGGCGGCAAAGACTTTACAAAATCCAAATTCTGCAGTTTGCTTAGAGTTTACTGATCTTTTTATAGCACTAAGCAGAGCAGCAGGAATTCCTGCAAGGGAAATTGATGGTTTTGCTTATACTGAAAATTCTAAACAAAGACCATTGTCTTTAGTCAGTGACATTTTACATGCATGGCCTGAGTACTACGATAGTAAAAAACAAACATGGATTATGGTTGATCCTACATGGGGAAACACAACAGGAGGAGTTGATTATTTTAATGTCTTGGATTTTGATCATTTTGCTTTCGTTGTAAAAGGAATTGATAGTAATTATCCGGTTCCTGCCGGAGGATATAAATTTGTTGATACAAAGGATGAAAAAGATGTTAATGTCCATTTTTCAGATCTTTCCCCGGCAAAAACAGATGCTGATGTTTATACCAGCTTTTCTGATAACGTAATTGCAGGATTTCCTATCTCCGGAAAAATAATAGTTAAAAATACCGGTACAGCAGAAATAAAACCACAAACATTTTTTGTTGAATCAGAAGTTTTACTACCAAATCAACAAATTTTATCCACGGAAAGCATACCTCCTTTTGGACAAATGTCGTGGAATGTGAAATTTCACCCAACTAATATTTTGACAAATACCAGAACTCCCTTTACAATACGTTTTGCTCCCGATAGTGATTTAAACGGAAAAATAAGTAAACACAGCCTCAATATCGAGCCGTTTTTTCTCACTCTTTGGGGTATCGGAGGAGTTACAGGTGGAATACTTATCATCAGCTTACTTATCATTGCCTTCAAAGTCAGGCGTTTACGTCTTCCTAGATGACAAAAACGCTATCTTGTACGTGGGAAAGGCTAAGGATTTAAAATCCAGAGTTTCTTCATATTTTGCAAATCCAACACTTCTTTTAGGTAAAACAAAAATAATGGTACCGCAAATAAAAAAGATCAAAATAACTATTGTAGAATCAGAACTTGAAGCTTTACTCCTTGAGGCATTTTTTATTAAAAAATTTAATCCAAAATATAATGTTTTACTTAAAGATGGAAAATCTTATATTCTTATTCGCATTACAGTTAAAGACGATTTCCCAAAAATTTTACTTGCAAGACGAGAGGATGATCCTAAATCTATTTATTTTGGTCCGTTTACAAATTCAACTGCAGTAAGACTTGTATTAAAAACAATCAGAAGAATTTTTCCTTACCAATCAGTACTTAATCATCCAAAAAAGCTTTGTTTATATAATCATTTGGGTCTATGTCCCTGTCCCCCTGTATTTGCTGACTTAAAAGAATTTAAAAATAGTTACCGTAAAAATATCAAAGGAATTGTAAGAATGCTAGAAGGTCAGTCAAAGCAAATTATGAAAGAGCTTGAAAATGAAAGAAAAAAGGCAAGTAAAAGCGAAAACTATGAACAAGCTTTAGATCTACAAAGAAAAATAAATGCTTTAAGTATTGTTACAGAACCATTTCATAAGCCTTTTGAATATGACGTAAATCCAAACCTTAGGATTGATATAAGAATGCAGGAGTTAAATGAACTTATAAAAATTTTAAATCAACATGAATTTTCTTTAAAGAAACTTAAGAGAATTGAATGTTATGATATTTCCAATACTCAGGGAACAAATTCAACCGGCTCAATGGTAGTTTTGACCGGCGGTGAAATTGACAAGTCACAATATAGGAGATTTAAGATTAGGGAAAGTGGCAAGCCGGACGATTTTGCCATGATGAAAGAAGTTTTGAAAAGAAGATTTAATCATGAAGAATGGCAGATGCCGAATCTAGTTATTGTTGATGGAGGAAAAGGACAGGTATCAGCAGCGCTTGAAGCTCTAACTGAACTTGGAATAAAAATTCCTTTGATAGGGCTTGCAAAAAGAGAGGAAACAATAATCGTTCCGAAGTCTGATACTTTTGCAGAGATTTTACTTCCAAAATCTTCACCAGCTCTACAAATAATTATGAGGATTCGGGATGAAGCTCATAGATTTGCTATAACTTATCACAAGAAACTTAGATCAAGATTTACTTTCTCGTAATTTCGTATTCATAAGGGAAATACAGAAAAGATGCAGGAAGATCTTCCATTAGAAATTTTTGAAAATCTGCATAAATATCTTTGCGTTTTGATGTGTCTATAGTTTTCCTTCCGTCCTCCAAAAGTTTATCGATGCGTAAATTTTTATATCTTGCAATGTTGTTGCTTTGCCCTGAATGCCACAGTGAATACTGATCCGGATCTTTTGGTAAAGTGAAATCACCTAAAAATATTTGAAAATTATCAGGTAATCCATCTACTTCTTCTATTTTTGTTTTTATACCTATGTTTTTCCAGGAATCAGCAATAAGTTCAGCAGTCTGTTTATATCTTTTTAAAGTTTTAATTGTGAGGGTTGCACTACCGCTTGCGGATGAAGAGCTTAGCAAAAGCTTTGCATGGTCAAAGTCCTGCTCTCTTTCTAAAACACTACTGTTGTAATAGATTGATTCCGGAGAGTAAGGAAGATATGCTTTTCTACCGCTTGGGAAATTTTCAGGTAAAGCATAACTTAATCCAATCCTCATTTTACTATCAGAAAGTAAATCATCTTTAGTATTATAAAAAAGCGTTACCAGACGATTATAGTTTGCAATTTTTTCTACTTTTACATTGGAATTTTTACTAAAAGAAGTATCACTGTAAGAAAGATTTGTGAGTCCTGATATTTCAGAGACTTCACCAAGTAAAAATGCTAGTTTCAGCGTTTCTTCACTTGGGTAAAATTGGAATCTAATTGTGTCGAATCTATTTTTTACAGAAACCATTTTTAATGACTGAACAAAATCTCCATTTAATTTTATGTCTTCGATTTTATAATTTCCTACACCTATAAATCCTTTTTTGAAGACTCCTCTAGAGACTGTTACTAAAAATGGAGCATAAGGATCTTTTAATTTATAAACAATTAAATATTGTCCAGGTCTTTCGGTTACAACGTCTTGAAAGTTGTAAGTAATTGTATCAGAAGTAACATTTTTGCCATCACTAAAGTATTCATTCTCTTTTAAATAAAATATGTATGTTTTTCCACCGTTTTTAATCTCCCATTTTTTAACCAGATCAGGTCTTATGCTACCATCAGGTTCTATTTTTGTAAGACCTCTCGAGAATTTATTGGTAATAAGAGGAGGAAGATTATCTTGTCTAAAAGCGCCTACTACACCAATTGACACTTTTTTATAATTCGGTATTATTTTTAATAAATATTTTGATCCGAAAGCAAGTGCAAAGAAAATTATTAATCCGAACAAAAATGATAGCATTATGGTTTTGCCGGATTTCTTAATGTAAGCCTTAATGAGCCAAAAAATTAGGCGTTTATTGATTACCATAAAGCGAAGTGCTAATTATACTAAAAGACCAAAATAAGCGAAAGTCCTACCAGAAGTACAGAAAGAATTATTGTTGCCCAAATAAGAAATTTTTCTACATTTCTTTTACTTCTGTACATTTCTCCTCCTCCACCGAAAACTGGAGAAAGACCACCTTCAGGTGCCTGTAGTAATATAGACCCAACTAAAAGAATTGATACTACGATTTGAGCTACGATAATGAAGTTTTCCATTGATTAATTATAGCACAATTTATCCAGCACAAAACAAATAACAAAATTGGAAACTTTATAAAAAGGTTTTATGTGCTGGATTTATTTAGCAAGCCACTTTATGGCTCCGCTTATGATTGAGAGGATAAATGCGGAATATACATAAGCAAAAAATGTATTAAAACTAATTTCAGGTGTAGCAAAACCAAGTAACGTCGATCTACTTAGTGTAAATGCTGTTACCGAAATTTCTTTCACAAACACAGTAAGAAGATACAAGAGCAATGCATTTATAAAAACATTAAAAATACCAAGGCTAACTATGTTAATGGGAAAACTAATGATACTGAGAACTGGTTTTAGAACTAAAAAAAGTAATGTAAGAACTAATCCTCCCGCGACAAAAGTCCAAAATTGTCCGTTTACGTAAAATCCTGGGATTATTTGTGGAAGAAGAAAAAGCGTAAAAGCATATATGCAAATATTACGAAGAAGAGTTTTCATCAGTTTATTTATCGTAACAGATACAAAAAAAAGTGTCAATTAAATATTTTTCGTTATATGTAATTTTTTGTAAAAAAATTTGGTTGACAGCTTAAACTGAAGTATGATATGACATAAATTATGGAAGATGGAGAAGGTCTCTCATCAGCTGAGGCTATAGGAAGTGTACGAAATCAATCTCTGGATAATCTGGCAAATTTTTTAGTGAGCCATGGAATTGCAACCTCAGCAGAGGCCTTATCAGAGCTTTTTCCATCTGCTGAAGATATTGCTAATTCAGAAATAAAAATTGGAAAAGGAGACAGACTTGTATTTGTATATCCACTTGATGTCATAAACTATGTTCAGCTTGATCCAACAGCAGCAACTTCTCATGGTAGATCTGCCGCAGAAGTGTCTGAAATTACAAATGTTGGGGATCCGAGATACAGAAACACGCCTTACGTTGTTGTTTTGACTTTTGATGACCATTCAGATACGCAGCCGGCAAATGCCACAGAGGTGCTTAGTTTGATTGCAGAAAATCCACAACTTATTAATACAACTATAGCAGCTGGTGGCTCTGAATGGTCATACACTACTAGTAGGACTCAAACGCAATTTGATGCAGTTCCATTTTTAAGACTTAATAAAGAAGGAGGCGTGACAATACGTCCTAGTTATAGCTTTGTTGCTGAAAAGGTTAGTGCTTTTCGTAGAGAGCCAGTACTCCCCGGTAAGCCTTTAGCTGGTAATTAACTTGCCAAAATCGTTTTTTCAAAGTATTATATTCTTCATGAATACAGTTATTTGTCCTCACTGCGGTAAAGATGTTGAAATTAATCAAGCTCTTAAGCATCAGATTGAAGAAGATATATTACGCGAAGAAAGAAAAAAACATAAAGAAGAATTGGAGAAGCTTTCTGCAGAGGCTGAGAAAAAAGTCGAAAAACGAATAAAGGAAGAAGTTGAAATAAAACTTAAAAATTCTGCTAATGAGCTTATTGAAGTTAGAGAAAAAAGTGAAAAACTGCAGAATGATCTTTTGGAGCAAATGAAGGCATTTAGAAAATTGCAGGACGAACAAGCTGCAAAGGAAATCGAAATGGAGAAAAAACTGCAGGCAGAACGGGAAAAAATTCAGGAAGATCTATCAAAATCTTTGCGGGAAAAAACAGATCTGGAAACAGCTGAACTTAAAAAACAGCTTGAAGATACTAAAAAAGCATTGGAAGATGCTCAAAGAAAAGTAGCCCAAAAATCCCAGCAGTTACAGGGTGAGGTGCTCGAGTTGGAGTTGGAAAATTTATTAAAAACCTCATTTCCTCAAGATGATATAGAGCCGGTTGGCAAAGGCGTCACTGGTGCAGATATTAAGCACACTGTCAAAAGTCCAAAAGGATTTGTCTGCGGAGTAATTCTTTGGGAATCAAAAAGAACAAAGACTTTTGATGATAAATGGATTGCAAAACTTAAAAGTGACTTACGGGCAGAAAAAGCAGTTTTAGCTGTAATTGTATCTACAGTTTTGCCTAAAGAAATTGCAAGCGGATTTGGTTTAGTTGATGGTGTTTGGATATGTAGCTACGATTTAATTCTTCCTTTGGCTACAATTCTTCGCAAAAATCTACTTGACGTTGGCTATCAAAAAGCAATCTCTGCCAATAAAGGTGGCAAGGCTGAGGCTTTGTATGGTTATGTAACCAGTCATGAGTTTGCGCAGCAGGTGGAAAACGTAGTTGAATCATATCGCGAGATGTTAACTCAAGTACAAAAAGAACGAGCTAGTTTTGAGAAATCATGGAAGGCACGTGAGGGGCAGGCTCAAAGAGTTCTTATGAGCACAGCAAATATTGTGGGCAGTATGCAGGGTATAGTTGGTACTTCCCTGCCGCCTATCAAAGGGCTGGATTTACTTGATGATGGTGAAGAATAAGGTTAGAATATTCCTCACTCTCATCTTTTGTTTCTGAAATTTGTTGTAAAATCTGCTTTTTTTCTTCCTTAACTCTAAGTACTTCCAGCCATGTTTGTGCCTGTTTGTTTTTATCCGGTTTAAATAGTTTCATGATGCCATTATATGTGTTTTAGCCTCAAAAACTTGATATTTAGGTAACAAAATCTTCACGTTTTATTTATAAAGTTGTTGTAAGGTTATTATCAAGCCATTCAGCTTGGATATTAATATAATGTTGCAATCTCTTAAGAAAGGAGATACTATGAGTGAAATTGGTGAAATTAACATGAGTAATGTTCATACAAAAGAAGATGTTGCTCCTCGTATTGACGAGGCGACTCCTGCTGCTTCTGAGGCTGTAGAGACTAAAGATCTTCTTGCCGAAAGGCTTAAGATAGCAGAAGGGGTAGTTGATGAAACGCTTGATGGCCTCGATGATGATACAAAAGAGGCTATGCTAAAGGCTTTGGGAGAGCATTTAGACGAAGTTCCCGAAGATCCAGAAACAGAGGAAGACAAGTTTACTCTTATTGTCGAGCAGGAAAGATTTTCTATCTGGAAACTTATCATGATGATTATAAATCTTATGCTCGAAGAAGGTGAACTTAGTGGTAAAAGACTTGCAACTAGCCTAATTGAGCCTCCAGAGAGTGGCAATACTGCTCTTGCAGATCTTCTGGCAGAAAAAGATGGAGAAAATAGCAGAGAAGAATCCTGGAAAAAATTCACAGAGGACGTAGGAAATATCGGTGAATTTTCTAAAGATAAAAAGGGTGATTTCATACAGGCAGTTATGTCTGCATATGAAAATAACTCTTTTACTAAAGTGTATCTTAGAAAAAAAGGTAATGATAAAAAGAAGGGTGGATTCTTTTCAAGACTCGCAGGGAAACTCGCTGGTAAGAAAAGTAGAGCTAATCTAACTCTCGCCGCTTAAATTTTATTTACTCTTTATCTCCTTTTTTTGCATTGTGAAGAAAAAAATTCCTGCTATGTAAACAGCCATAATCAGAAGTCTTGGTAAACTAAATTCTGCATCTATGCCGGTAAAGCTTCTTATAAAGTGACCGATTACACTGTGTTCATCAGGCATAAAGAACAATCTAAATGAGAAGATGTCTGCAAGATGAAAATTGAACTGGTGTTCAAGTAGTTCTGTGATACCTACCTGCACAAAAGAAGCTCCAAGTAACATTATCATATATTCTGTATACCTAAATACTTTTTTAACAGGAAATCTTGTGTAGGCAAAAAATGCTAGTAATCCTGCGATTGTTGCCAAAACAAATCCAGCAAAAAGTCCAAGCATGTTTTGGAAAAAGACAGTAAACAAAGAGGTACTTGAGGTAAACAAAGCAATTTCAAATCCTTCCCTACTTACCAAAAAGGCAATAGTTGCAAAAAGAGACAGATCAAACGATTTTTCCAGCTTATTAGTCGCTTTTTTTATAATATCTTTTTTGTTTTCACTTATTCTTCTGTGTAAGGAAAAAATAACATATGCAAGAAAAATGCCTGAAAAAAGCATCAGATAGTTTTCCAGTAATTCTGCGTTTTCTTCTGTAAGAATCCTATGTGCTGCATTACCAAAAGCATATGTAGCAGTAGAAAGAATAAAAGAAATAGCTATACCAACGCTTGCTGCTATGCCAATTTCTTTTTCTTTTTTAAGTCCAAGTTTTCTGGAAACACCTAAAAAAACTCCGACTATAAGAAAAGCTTCCAAAAATTCTCTGAAAGCGATAATTGCAGTTGTGAACATAACCTGACTATATATTAGTTAACTAACACTAGTCAAGTATTAGTTTGTTGAGGAAAAAACTGTACAAAAAAAAATCCCAGACACAAGGTCTGAGATTTTCTGTAGTGAGCCGGACAGGATTCGAACCTGTGACCAAGAGCTTAAAAGGCTCCTGCTCTACCGCTGAGCTACCGGCCCAAATTATATTCTACTTTTTAAATATCTTCTTCCAAAACCAGTCTTAAAATATTTTTCTCTTTGAATAGCCTTTTCTTCATTTAAACAGGCTTCATAATAAACTATTATAAAAGGTCTTCTGGGTTTTGTTGCTTCAACTAATCCTTTGTTATGTTCTTCCAGACGATTTTTTAAATCTTTCGTAAAGCCGATATAGAATTTATTATCTCTTTTACTCTGCAAAACATAAGTATAAAACATATTTTCGCTGAGCCCCGCCCGACACGCAAGACGAGCTTGCGAAGTCGTTGCGGGCGGGTACCGGCCCAAGAGCTTTAATTATAACAATCTTGAGAAGGATTGACAAGTAATTTAGGTTTAAATTCTTGAGTAAAGTTATAATTTAAGTTATAATATTGAAGCTCAAGACGGCCCCATCGTCTAGCGGCCTAGGACGTCGGGCTTTCATCCCGAAAATCATGGGTTCGATTCCCATTGGGGTCACAGTTATAAATTAAGGTTTTATTATTAATTTTTTGCTTTTGCACGTCCTCATTTTCTACGGAATTAACGATATAAACTGACACTAATTTAATATTAGTTAAAAATAATAGTTGGTGCTATAATTGAGCCATGGATAAGGCTAGTTCGCCCTATGTTTTAACCAAATTTGATCCTTTGAGTATTATTATGCAGGAGAGTCCACGCTCTGTGGAGCTTCTGTCAGAATATGGTATTCATTGTGTGAGTTGTTTTTTCAGCGAATTTGATACTTTGCAAAATGGTGCGCAAATGCACGGCATGACTGAGGAGGAAATGGATGAAATGATAAATGAAGTAAATACACAGCTTGAAAAAGAATGGAGAAAAGAAAACAAAAAACCCAAAAAATGAAAACTAAATTAGTTATCAAAGATTTACATGTCGAGACAAAAGACGGAAAGAAAATCTTAAACGGAATTTCACTGACAATTAATTCCGGTGAAATTCATGCAATCATGGGTCCAAATGGTGGCGGGAAATCTACGTTTGCTCAAAGTCTAATGGGACATCCCGGATTTGTAATTACTGAGGGTAAGATTGAATTAAATGGAATTGATATTACTACACTCTCTCCTGATAAACGTGCACAAGCTGGACTTTTCTTAGGTTTTCAATATCCAGTTGAAGTAGCAGGAGTAAATTTTGGTAACTTTCTCAGAACGTCTGCAAATACACTATCTGGAAAAAATAAAAAGCTCTCCCCCATTGCTTTTAGAAATGAAGTAACACCTATTGCTAACGATTTAGGGTTTTCTGAAGAAATAGTTAAAAGATCTTTAAATGAAGGATTTTCCGGTGGAGAAAAGAAAAAAGCAGAAATATTGCAGCTTTCTGTTTTGAAACCATCCTTTGCTGTTTTGGATGAACCTGATTCAGGTCTTGATGTAGACGCTTTGCGTTATATAGGCAAAGCTATTAATAATCTGGATTATCCATTGGGTCTTATGCTTATTACTCATTATCAAAGAATACTTCACTATATAAAACCTGATTTTGTTCATGTTGTTGTCAAAGGGAAAATTGTTAAATCAGGAAATTCAGCTCTTGCTAAAGAAATTGAAGAAAGTGGATATGAAAAATTATGAAAAGAAAACCTATTATAAAAGACGGATATGAATTTGGTTTTCATAAGCCCGAGTCCTCTATTTTTAAAACTCCAAGAGGTTTGAACCGTCAAGTAGTTGAGTCAATATCACATTTTAAAAATGAACCTGACTGGATGAGACAATTTCGACTGCAAGCTCTTATGATGTTTGAACAAAAACAAATGCCTACATGGGGAGCGGATTTATCAGGCATTGATTTTGACAATATTTTTTATTATGTAAGTCCAACTGATAAAAAATTTAGATCATGGGATGATGTACCCGCTGACATTAAGGATACTTATGACAAGATTGGTATTCCTCAGGCGGAAAGAAAGTTTTTAGCAGGAGTCAGCGCCCAATATGATTCTGAAGTTGTATATCATAATATGAAAAAACAATGGGAAGATAAGGGGGTTATTTTTACAGATACTGATACAGCTTTGCAAAAATATCCGGATATTTTTAAACAATATTTCGGTACAGTAATTCCAATTTCAGACAATAAATTTGCTGCTCTTAATTCCGCTGTATGGTCTGGTGGAAGTTTTGTTTATGTACCAAAAGGCGTTCATGTAGAAATTCCTTTGCAAGCGTATTTTCGTATAAATGCTGCCAACATGGGACAGTTTGAGAGAACTTTAATTATCGCAGAAGAAGGAAGCTATGTTCATTATGTAGAGGGGTGTACTGCACCAATTTATACAACAGATTCTTTGCATGCAGCTGTTGTTGAGATAATTGTCAAAAAAGGAGCAAGAGTCCGTTATACAACAATTCAAAACTGGTCAAATAATGTTTATAACCTTGTTACCAAAAGAATGTTGGTTGAAGAAGAGGGTTTTGGTGAATGGATTGATGGAAATTTAGGATCAAAAATTACGATGAAATATCCTTCAGTTATTTTAAATGGCAAAGGAGCAAAAGGTGAAGTATTATCTCTTGCATTTGCAGGAAAAGGGCAACATCAGGATGCAGGTGGAAAAGCAATTCATTTAGCACCATATACAACTAGCACTATTACTTCAAAGTCAGTTAGTGTTCATGGTGGTAGATCAAGCTACCGCGGAATGGTAAAAATCATAAATGGCGCAAAAGGCAGTAAATCTTTTGTACGCTGTGACGCTTTACTTCTGGATGAACTTTCAAGATCTGATACATATCCTACAAATATTTTTAACGAAGAAGATGTAACTTTGGGTCATGAAGCATCTGTTAGTAAAGTTGGCGAAGAACAATTATTTTACCTTATGTCACGTGGACTTTCTGAAGCGCAGGCGACATCTATGATTGTAAATGGTTTTATAGAACCAATTGTAAGAGAGTTGCCGCTTGAGTATGCAGTTGAACTTAATCGTTTAATTAGTTTATCGATGGAAGGAAGTGTAGGATGAAAAAAATAGTTATTAAAAAAAATGAAGAGAAAATCATCCCCATTCTTTGGGTTGGAAAAGAATCAGAATTGTCTTATGATATAAAACTTGCCGGAGATGGTGCTTCTATCAAATTTTTGGGTTTACTTATTGGTAAAGAAAATCAAAGTTTAAATTTATCGATTAGAGTTGATCATATAGGAAAAAACACAAAAAGTAATGTGGTTATAAAAGGAGCTCTTTTTGATACTGCTAGGGTTGATATTGATGGCTTAACAAAAATAGAAAAGGGAGCAAAAGGAACCAATGCATGGTTGGGCGCACACATTCTACTTCTCTCAGAAAAAGCTAAAGGTAAAGCTGTCCCAAGTCTTGAGATTTTGGAAAATGATATTAAAGCAGGTCATGCATCAACAGTTGGGCGAATAAATGATTTGGAAATGTTTTATCTCATGTCGCGTGGTTTGTCAAAAGATATTGCAAAGAGTATGATTGTAAATGGATTTTTGCAAAGCATGGTTAATGAATTTCCGGAATCTTTAGCAAAAAAAGCAAATAAAATTATACAATGAAAAATTTAAAACAGGATTTCCCTATTTTTAAAAATTATCCAAATCTAGTTTATCTGGATAATGCGGCAACTTCACAAAAACCACAAATTGTTATAGATGCTGTAAGTGAAGTTTATAAAAAATATAATTCCAATATTCATCGTGCTGTTTATGATCTTAGTCAAAAGGCAACTGATGCTTTTGAAAGTGCAAGACAAAAAGTAGCAAGTTTTATAGGTGCAGACAATTCTTCAGAAATTGTTTTTACTGCTGGAGCTACAGAAGCAATGAATTTGGTCGCTTTCGGTTGGGCAAGAAAATTTTTAAAAAAAGGAGATATTATAATTACCTCTGAAATGGAGCATCACAGCAATATAGTTCCATGGTTAAGGCTTAGAGAAGAAATTGGAATTAAAATAATTTTTTTACCAATAACAAAAGACTATAGATTAGATTATAAGAATTTTGATAAAAAACTCGCTCCAAAAATAAAATTATTTGCAATTACCCATGCGTCAAATGTTTTAGGAACTATAAATCCCCTTGATGAAATAATTCCTTACTTTAAAAAACTCGCTCCAAAAGCAAAAATTTTGATTGATGCAGCTCAGTCAATTCCGCATTTGAAAATTGATGTAAAAAAACTAGATTGTGATTTTCTGGCTTTCTCTTCTCACAAAATGCTGGGACCATCCGGTGTAGGAGTTTTGTATGCGAAAAAACAAATTTTAGAAGAAATGGACCCTATGAATACGGGCGGTCATATGATAAAAAAAGTTACCAAAGAGCTTGCTACTTGGGCTGATGTGCCAGATAAGTTTGAAGCGGGAACCAGAAATATTGAGGGAGCAATAGGACTCGGCGCTGCAATAGATTATTTGCAAAAAATCGGTATGGAAAATGTTGAAAAATATGAGAAAGAATTAACAAAATATACTTTGGAAAAACTAAACAAAATAAAAGATTTCAAACTTTTCGGTCCAAAAGATGCAAAAGATCGCTTAGGAGTTTTTGCTTTTGCAGTAGGAAATGTACACACTCATGATGCGGCAGAAATTTTAAATAGATCACAAGTTGCTGTTCGTTCTGGCCATCATTGTGCGCAGTTATTACTCCCCTATTTTGGAGGTGTTATGGGTACTTCGCGTGCATCGTTGTATTTGTACAATACAAAAGAAGACATTGATAAATTAGTGAACGCAATTGAAGAAGTTAAGAAGACTTTTAAAATTTAAAATAATGCAGGACCCACTTTACAGAGAGTTAATTTTGGAACATTGGCAAAATCCACAAAATTATGGTGTTGTAAAAAATGCAGATATTGATGTGACAGAATCAAATCCTCTTTGTGGTGATGAAATTCGTTTCACTGCAAAAGTAAAAGACGGAGCATTAACTAATGTAAAATTTTCAGGAGAAGGTTGTGCTATTTCCAAAGCATCTGCGTCTATTTTTACTGAGAAAATAAAAAACATGAAAATTGCCGATATTAAAAAAATTACTCCTGATGAAGTTTTGTCAGGACTAGGATTAGAACTTACACCTGCACGAGTTAAATGTGGATTATTAATTCTCCAAACTACAAAAAAAGCTATTTCACAAACAAAGTAACAAAGATAGGAATATACAATAACGCAAATAAAGTACTAAGTAGTACTGCAAGAGCAGCTTTATGTGGATGTATATTAAACTGCGTAGAGTAAGCAACGGTATTAGCAGCAACAGGGACAATAGAAAGAAGCAAAAGAATATGATGCATTCCTTCAGAATAAAAATGAAGAAAATTAACATCAATAAATATTAAAAGAAAGGCAAGAGCTGGCCAAATCAAAAATTTCGAAATAAATGTAAATAATAGAAATGTCTTATCAAATGAAACTGAGGGCATGCTCGCAATTCCCAGTCCTACCAACATCATCCCGAGTATCACATATGCACCTTTAAAGTTTATTATCAGATTTGTATATTCTGTACCAAAGGGCGTATGAATTAGTTGCAATGTGATACCTATAAAAAAAGCATAAAGAGCAGGAAGTTTAAGAACGTGCATGATGCTATCTCTTACAGTATGTTTTCCTCTGGCCATTATGTAGTATCCCCCGGAAGCGTCAACAAGAGAAATACCTATAAGTGAAACTAGATATGGATCAATAAACTCTTTTGGTAAAACAGCAATTGCTACAGGAAGACCGAAGTAACCTGTATTTCCCATAGAGCTTACAAAGCCGAAGAGATTGGCTGTGCCATCTCGCCAAAATAATTTCCCTATTTTATATGAAAAAATCATAATTATTAACGCCATAAAGAAAGTGACAATTGGTAAGGAAATTACAGCAGGACTAATAGGTGTGGTAGCAGCTGCGTTAAAAAATATTACAGGGGCAACTATGTATATTACAAGTGGCGCTATAGATTCTTTTTGAACTTTGAAATATTTTCCTGCTAAAAATCCTAACAATATAAGAATATATAAAGGTATTAGTTTTGCAAGAAGTGTAAAAAATATTAACACAATAATCTATTTTAAATGTTTTAACAAGTATTTAAAAGGACCAAGAGTTGTGCTCCATGGGACTTCAGAAAGAACCATTAATAATATAATTTGTGGAGTAAAAAAAGTATAAGCAAGCCCTATGGCTATCCCGTTATTCATAAAAGTTTTTGTCACAGCGATAGATGTTTTGTCAGGTTTACTCTTCCAAAACGCACTAAAATATCCAATCAACCACAGTAAAATGAAAAGTAAATTCAACCATAATACATTTATAAAACCTCCAAATAAATCACTTGTAATTCTTTCAGCTTGCGCAGAAATTGGAATGAATACAAGAGCGCAAAGACAACAGACGCTGATTAAGCTGTAATATTTTTTTGTCTTTTCTACAATTGATATATTTATTTTTCTAATTGTTTGGGCTGCTATTAATGGTATGAAATTGATAATTAAGAGAGTCTGAAATAAACTACCTAGATCAATTGGCAAAGTTTTTTGTGCTAAAAAATAAAACAATAAAATAACTGTAAAAGGAGAAATAATGTATGAAATAATTGCGATTGCCATGCTTAAAGAAACATTACCTTTAAACATATCTGAAAGTATAGGAGAAGCTGCACCGGGAGGCATTGAGGAAAGAAGTAGCATGCCAATAGCTAGTTCCTGATTTACGAAACTAAATAACCAATAAACCCCAATAGGTACTAAAAGAAGATAAATTGTAACAATATAAATTATAAAAGCAGGTTTTTTTATATGCTTTAGTACGTCAATAAAATCAATTTTTAAACTAGCAAGGAAGAAATTAATCATAATAAGAGGTATGATTAGAAAATTAAAATCTTTACCAACCTGAGGAAACAAAAATCCTAAAAATAAGGAAAGTAAAACCGGTAACCAAAACTTTTCTTCAATTAATTTAATTATCATCATTAAATTTGTTCAATAATTTTTTTACCGAGTTCTTTTGTACCGAGGATTTTGCCATTTGTAATATCTTTTGTGCCATATCCTTGCTCAAGAACTTTTTCAACTGATTTAAATATTGTATCACTTTCTTTTTTTAGCCCAAAACTATATTCAAGCATCATAGCTGCAGATAAAATTGTTCCTATTGGATTTGCAATATTAAGTCCTGTCGCTTTTGGAAACGATCCGTGAATTGGTTCAAAAAGTGATGTATTTTCTCCAATTGATGCAGATGGCAACATACCAATTGATCCTGTGATAACTGATGCTTCATCTGTGAGAATATCTCCAAACATATTTTCAGTTAGAATTACATCAAAGTTTTTGGGGTTTTTAATAATTTGCATAGCAGCATTATCTACAAACATATATTCAACTGTTGTATCAGGATAATTTTTAGACATTTCCTGAATTGTTTCTCTCCAAAGACGTGAGGTCTCTAAAACATTTGCTTTATCAACTACAGTTAATTTTTTATTTCTCTTTCCGGAGAGATTAAAAGCATATTTTGCAACTCTAGTTATTTCATCTTTTGAATATTCATTTGTATCAAAGGCTGAATTTTTATCTTTACTTCTCCCCTTTTTTCCAAAATAAATTCCCCCAATAAGTTCTCTAATTACAATAAAATCAACCCCGTCAATAATTTCAGGTTTTAATGGGGATTTATTTATAATATTTTTAAAAGTAAAAATGGGACGGACATTGGCATAAAGACCAAGGGTTTTTCTCATAGCAAGAAGCCCCTGTTCAGGTCTAACTTTAGCAGTCGGATCATTGTCGTATTTTGGGTCACCAATTGTGCCAAAAAGAATTGCGTCTGATTCAACGCAAAGTTCTTTTGTTTTATCTGGAAAAGGATTCCCTGTTTTATCTATAGCTATAGCACCAATAAGACCTTCTTTAAAAGAAAATTCATGACCAAATTTGTCAGCTATTTTTTTTAAAACCAAAACTGCCTGTTCAATTATTTCTGGTCCTATGCCGTCTCCGGGAAGAACTGCAATATTTTTTTTCATATTAAAAGCTAAGAGAATAATCGTCTTTTCGATCTTTTTCAAATTTTTCAGTTTCTTTTTGCATACTAATTAGGTAGTCTACATCATCATATCCATTCATCACACAAATTTTTTTATAAGGATTTATGTCAAAACCTTCAGATAAGTTTTTTGCAGGGATACTAATTGTTTGTTTATCAATATTAATTTCAATTATAGTTTTGTGATCATTGTTGACTTCATCAAAAAGTTTTCTTAAAAACTCTTTACTTACCTGTACGGGAAGTAAGGTATTATTTAGGGCATTATTTTTAAAAATATCTGCAAAGAAACTTGAAACAACTGCCTTAAATCCATAGTCAGAAAGAGCCCAAGCCGCGTGTTCCCTGCTTGATCCGCAACCAAAATTGTGACCTGCAATTAAAATTTTTCCTTTATATCCGGGGTGGTTTAAGATGAAATGAGGTTTTGGATTTCCTTCCATGTCATATCTCCAATCACGAAAAACATTCATACCAAATCCTTCTCTGGTTGTTGATTTAAGAAATCTAGCTGGAATGATTTGATCTGTGTCGACATCTTCTATGTCTAATGGAATAGCTGTTGAAATAATTTTGATTAATTTTTTTTTCATAGAAAATTTCTTACATCAGTAATTCTGCCTGTAATTGCTGTTGCAGCTGCTGTAAGAGGACTTGCCAAAAATGTTCTAGATCCTGGTCCCTGTCTTCCCTGAAAATTTCTGTTTGAAGTCGACACGCAGTATTTTCCGGATGGAATTTTGTCTTCGTTCATACCAAGACAGGCAGAACACCCAGCTCCTCTCATGTCAAAACCGGCTTCTTTAAAAATTATATCTAATCCTTCTTCATGAATTTGTTTTGCTACTTGAGCACTTCCCGGAACCACAAATACATTTAACCAATCAGGTTTCTTTTTTCCCTTAACAATTTCAGCTTCCATACGAAAATCTTCAATTCTGGAATTGGTACAGCTACCTAAAAATACATAATCTACTTTTTTTCCTAAAAGTTTTTTATTTTGTTGCGCCAAAAGCCCCATATATTCCATTGCATTTGTAAAGCTTTCTTTTTGGTTTTTTTCTTTAAACATTTGAATACTAGGAATTTTATCTGTAATTTTTATACCCATTCCAGGATTTGTTCCATAAGTAATCATGGGTTCAATATCATTTGCGTCAATAAAAATTTCTTTGTCATATTTAGCACCTTTATCGGTTGGTAATGTTTTCCAATAAGCAAGTGCTTTATCCCATTCTTTTCCTTTTGGTGCAAATTTTCTTCCCTTTATATATGCAAAAGTAGTTTCATCTGGCGCTATCATTCCTCCTCTTGCACCCATCTCTATACTCATGTTGCAAATTGTCATGCGTGCTTCCATCGAAAGAGATCTGATTGCGCTACCAGAATATTCAACAAAATGTCCTGTTCCTCCTGCTGTTGAAATTTTTGAAATTATATAAAGAATAATATCTTTTGATGTAACTCCTTTTCCCAATTTTCCATCAATTCGGATATTCATAGTTTTTGGTTTATATTGAAGAATTGTCTGGCTTGCCAGTACTTGCTCTACTTCACTGGTTCCAATTCCAAAAGCAATTGATCCAAAAGCGCCATGAGTTGAAGTATGACTATCGCCACAGACTATTGTCATGCCAGGTTTTGTGATACCAAGTTCAGGTCCTATGACATGTACAATTCCCTGATACTTATGTCCCAGTCCATAAAGTCTAACTCCAAATTCTTCACAGTTTTTTGCAAGCATTTCAACTTGTTTTCTAGACATGGGTTCTGCAATCGGTTTATCCTGATCTTTGGTTGGGACATTATGATCCATAGTTGCCCAAGTCCTGTCAGTTCTAAGAACCGGTATCTTTCTTTTTCTCAAACCATCAAAAGCCTGAGGGCTGGTAACTTCATGGATCAAATGTGCATCAATATATAAAACAGCAGGATAGTTTTCCTCTTGGAAAACTACATGCTTGTCCCAGATTTTTTCAAAGAGGGTACGAGGTTTCATACGATTTTATTTAAAGCATCTATATATGCTTTTGCTGATGCAACAATTATATCAGTATCTGCTCCAAAACCGTAATAAACGTTTTTTTTATAATCAATCTGTACATGAACCTTTCCTAAATCATCACTCCCGCCAGTAATTGCTTGTACTAAATATTCTTCAAGTCTAACTTTTTTCTTAGTTATTTTATCTATTGCAGAAAATACTGCATCAATAGGACCTGTTCCATTTGCATCTGCCTGCTTCTTTATTCCATTTACAGTAAGCATTATTTTTGCTGTTGGATTTTTTTCTGTACCAGTTGTAACTTCTAATGAATTTAATTTCAAACCTTTATTATTAGCAACATCCCCCATTAAAGCTCGTAAATCATCATCGTTAACTTGTTTTTTCTTGTCAGCCAATTTTAGAAAATCAGCATATGCATTTGTACTGTTTTCTTTTGTTATTTTATATCCCAATCTCTGCAGGTGGTGAATTAGAGCAGATCTTCCACTGCGGGCAGTAAGAACTATTTCTGATTGGACACCAACATCTTCAGGTCTAATAATTTCATATGTAAATCTGTTTTTAAGTACACCGTCCTGATGAATTCCTGATGAGTGAGCAAAAGCATTTCGTCCAACAATTGATTTATTTGCCTGAATTGGCATCCTCATAAGTCTTGATACTAATCTACTTGTAGGGAGGATTTTTTTTGAGTTAATATTTGTTTTGGCGTTTAAATCTTTTCTGGTCTGAATAATCATTGCTGCTTCTTCGAGCGATGTATTCCCTGCTCTTTCTCCTACTCCATTTATTGTTACCTCTATTTGCCTTGCCCCATTTTGTACTGCTGCTATTGTATTTGCTGTTGCCAGTCCTAAATCATTGTGACAATGAACGGAAATAATTGCTTTATCAATATTTTTTACGTTATCAAAAAGATATTTAATTTTTTCGCCAAATTCATATGGCAAACAATAACCAGTAGTATCTGGAATATTTACAACAGTAGCTCCTGCTTTAATAACTGCTTCTACCATTTGTGCCAGAAATTTGTTATCTGCCCGTCCAGCATCTTCAGCATAGAACTCAATGTCATCTACAAATTGCTTAGCGTACTTTACTGCATCGACTCCTTGAGCGAGAACTTTTTCTCGGGTTGAATTGAACTTATGCTTAATATGCACATCAGATGAACCTATTCCTGTGTGAATTCTTTTTCTTTTGGCAAATTCTAAGGCATTTACTGCCGCGTCGATGTCTCCTTTGATTGCTCTAGTTAGTGCGCAAATTATTGGATTTCGAACTGCTTTTGAAATTTCAACAACTGATTTGAAATCTCCGGGGCTTGAAATAGGAAATCCTGCTTCAATTACATCAACACCTAATTCTTCAAGTGATTTTGCCACTTCAATTTTTTCTACAGTATTAAGTTGGCATCCCGGAACTTGTTCGCCATCCCGTAAGGTTGTATCAAAAACAAATATTTTTTTCATAAAAAAATCCCCTTTTGCGGGGATGGATTGTTTTCTTTACCAAACAAACCTCCCGCCTAAACGGTAAGGAGTGAAAGGTTAAGAAGATTAAATTTGCTTGTCATAAGAATAAATATAGTATAGCACATAAAAATTAGACTTATCAATAGTCTTTTTACCACTTGATAATTATTTTTTTTGATGGTATTATCAACTTAACAAATGAAATCCGTTAAAAACCTTATTGTAGTTCTCATTACCCCCTAACGGCGGGTGATTTGACGAAAATCACAATTCCCGCCAGATAGGCGGGTTTTTTTATGAAAAAATTGACAGGATCACAGGCGGTTATGGAATCACTCCTTGCAGAAGGAGTAGATATTATTTTTGGTTACCCAGGTGGCGCTATCATGCCAGTTTATGATGCTTTATATGACTATAAAGATAAAATTCATCATGTTTTGGTACGTCACGAACAAGGTGCAGGTCATGCCGCACAAGGCTATGCCAGAGTTACAGGTAGACCTGGTGTTGCTCTGGTTACCTCTGGACCAGGAGCAACCAATATGGTTACTCCAATTGCTGATGCCATGCTTGATTCTGTTCCTATGGTTTGTATAACAGGTCAGGTATATGCTTCACTTCTTGGAAGTGATGCTTTTCAGGAAGCAGATGTAATTGGCATTACTACACCAATTACAAAATGGAATTATCAGATAACCAATGCTTCTGAAATTCCTGAAGTTTTTGCAAAAGCTTTTCATATAGCTTCAACAGGAAGACCTGGACCAGTTCTTATTGATATAACAAAAAATGCTCAACTTGAAACGCTTAATTTTGTTTATAAAAAAGCTCCAAAAATCACAGGTTATCAGCCAAATACCATACCAAATAATAAACAGATTGAGGTAGCAGCAAATATTCTTAATAAAGCAAAAAAACCGTATGCGCTTATTGGTCATGGAATTCTTATATCAAAAGCAGAAAAAGAATTAATTAAATTTGCAGAAAAAACTGGCATACCAGTTGCTTCTACTTTGCATGGATTATCTGCTATGCCAACTGACCATCCACTAAATGTTGGAATGCTTGGTATGCATGGAAATTACGGAACCAATGTTTTGACCAATCAAGCTGACGTAATTTTGGCTGTCGGTATGCGCTTTGATGATAGAGTTACCGGAAAACTATCAGAATATGCAAAAAACGCAAAAGTTATTCATATAGATATAGATCCTGCAGAGTTAAATAAAAATGTTTCTGCGACTGTACCGATTGTGGCTGATGCAAAAGAAGCTCTTAAAGCTCTTATTCCCCACGTCAAGAAAAACAGTCATGAAAAATGGGTTAAAGAATTTAGAAATTATGATAAAGAGGAATATGAAAAAGTAAAAAAACATGAAATAAATCCCAAAAAAGGTGAGATTTCTATGGCAGAAGTTGTAAATATGCTTTCGGAAAAAACAAAAGGTAAAGCTGTAATTGTTTCAGACGTTGGTCAACACCAAATGGTTGCAGCAAGGTATTCAAAATTTGCACAAACAGACAGTTATATTTCTTCTGGCGGTCTTGGAACCATGGGGTTTGCTCTACCCGCAGCATATGGTGCAAAAATGGGTAAACCAAATCGTGAAGTTATTGCCATTATCGGTGATGGTAGCTTTCAAATGACTATTCAGGAACTTGCAACTGTAGCTCAGGAACAAGTACCAGTTAAAATAATAATTTTAAATAATAACTTTTTGGGTATGGTTCGTCAGTGGCAGGAGCTTTTTCATGGAAAAAGATATTCTTTTGTGGATCTTAAAAATCCGGATTTTGTAGCCGTATCAAAAGGATTTTTTATTGATGCAGAAAGAGTAACTGACAGGAAAGAATTGAGTAAAGCTCTTGATAAGCTTTTACAGTCAAAGAAAGCTCAGTTACTTGAGGTTAAAGTTAAAAAAGAAGAAAAAGTGTTTCCAATGATGCCGGCAGGTGCTGCTGTTCACGAGATGATGCTTGAGTAATCCATTCGGCGAGCTCAGGATAAATATGAAGGAAAATATATATACAATCATAGTTTTTACAGAAAATAAGCCAGGAGTTCTTTACAGAATTGCTGATAATTTTTTAAAACGAAAAGTTAATATTGAAAGCTTAACAGCCTCTGAAATTGAAACAAGTAATATGTCTCGTTTTACAATTGTTGTTAAAGGAAGTAAGTTAACAATTGAGAAAATAGCTAAGCAGCTTTACAAAATAGTTGAAGTAATAAAAGTATTAGAGGAAACCGATGATCTCTTAATTTTTAGAGAAATAGCGCTTATTAAAATTGCTATTAAAAATGCGGAACAAAGAAAAGAAGTTGAAAATTTTGCTTCCCTTTTTAATGCAAAAATTGTTTCAGTATCTTCAGATGCACTTGTTATTGAGAAGTCAGGTACAGAAGAAGAGATAAACTCTTTATATACAAGACTTAAATCATTTGGTATTAGAGAGTATGTTCGTTCAGGACGAATAGCACTCGTAAAGTAATTTATGAAAGGGCACTTCGATCTGCCGATCTCAGTGTCTTTTCAAATCTAATTATTTGAAAAGAGGTGAATATTTATGGCAAAAATTAATTTTGGAGGAGTTAAAGAAGATGTGGTAACTCGAAAAGAGTTCACGCTTGCAAAAGCAAAATCTGTTTTAAAAAAACAGACTATTGCTGTTATTGGTTATGGAGTTCAGGGTCCTGCACAGGCTTTGAATCTTCGTGATAATGGTTTTAATGTTATCGTAGGGCAGCGAAAAAATTCCAAATCTTGGAAAAAAGCGATTGATGATGGCTGGAAACCTGGTAAAACATTATTTGAAATTGAAGAAGCATTAGAAAAAGGTACTGTTATTAGTTACCTGCTTTCAGATGCAGCACAAATTCAATTGTGGCCTACTGTAAAAAAACACCTTGCAAAGGGTAAAACCTTGTACTTTTCGCACGGTTTCGCAGTAACATTCTCTAAGCAATCAGGTATTGTGCCGCCAAAAGACGTTGATGTTGTTCTTGTTGCTCCAAAAGGGTCAGGAAAAACAGTAAGAAGAATCTTTTTGGAAGGACGCGGTATTAATGCAAGCTATGCTGTTTATCAAAATCCAAGCGGAAAAGCAGAAGATACAGTCAAAGCAATGGGAATTGGTATCGGAAGCGGTTTTCTTTTCAAAACAACTTTTGAAAAGGAAGTTTATAGTGATTTAACCGGTGAACGTGGAATACTTATGGGAGCAATCGCCGGACTTATGGAGGCACAGTACAGTTTGCTTCGCAAGATGGGACACAGTCCGTCTGAAGCATTCAATGAAACAGTAGAAGAAGCAACTCAAAGTCTTATCCCTCTTATCGGAGAAAATGGAATGGACTGGATGTTTGCTAATTGTTCAACAACAGCTCAGCGTGGAGCATTGGATTGGAAGGGAAAGTTTCGTGATGCAACAGCTCCTGTTTTTAAGGAACTTTATGAAAGTGTAAAAACAGGAAAAGAAGCAGCGCGTACTATTAAGAAAAATAGTGAGCCCGATTATAGGGAGAAATTACAAAAAGAACTCGACACAATTCACAATAGTGAAATGTGGCAGACTGGAAGCACCGTTCGAAAACTTCGACCGGAAAACCAGAAATGAACTTAAATATCAAGAGTATCAAAAACGGTACTCTTGATATTTTTAATATATGAATATATCTATACAGCAAATTAATGAAGCAGCTAAAAGACTGGAAGGTGTTGCGCATAAAACTCCTTTACAGTATTCAAAAAGATTGTCTGAAAAATACGGAGCAAACATTTATATAAAGCGTGAAGATTTACAAGACGTACGCTCTTATAAAATTCGTGGCGCATACAATAAAATAGCAAGTCTTAATGACGCTGAAAAAAAGAGAGGCGTTGTGGCAGCGAGTGCCGGAAATCATGCTCAAGGAGTTGCACAGGCTTGCTCGGCGTTGAAAATACACGGTACAATATTTATGCCAGTTGTAACCCCTTTGCAAAAAATAGAGAGAGTTACCCACTTTGATGGAAAGTATATAAAGGTTGAACTTGCAGGACAAACTTATGATGAAGCTGCAAAAGCAGCCCATGAATATGCAGAAAAAAAGAATCTAGTTTATGTTCATGCATTTGACGATCCCTTAACAATTGCAGGTCAAGGAACAGTAGGAAAAGAAATTCTTGAGCAGATGGAAGAAAAAATTGATGCAGTTGTTGCGCCAATTGGTGGCGGTGGATTTATTTCAGGAGTTTCAAGCTACTTAAAACAAGTTGATCCAAAAATCAAAGTTTATGGAGCAGAAGCAATTGGTGCTCCGACAATGTATGAATCTTTAAAACAAGGAAAAGTTGTTACTCTTCCCAAAATAGATACATTTGTTGAGGGCACAGCTGTTCAACGAGCCGGAGATTTACCATTTAAAATTTGTAAAAAATATCTTGAAAAAGTTGTTGTTATTCCTGAAGGAAAAGTCTGCACTGTAATGATCGATCTTTATCAAAATGAAGGAATTATTGCAGAACCGGCTGGTGCTTTATCAATATCTGCTCTTAAAAGTATTAAAGATGAAATAAAAGGAAAAAATGTAGTTTGTATTTTGAGCGGAGGAAACAATGATATCACACGCTATCCTGAAATTATGGAGAGAAGTTTGGTTTATTTAGGACGAAAACACTATTTTATAGTTCAATTTGCCCAAAAACCAGGACAATTACGTAAATTTTTAGATGAAGTTCTTGGTCCAAATGACGATATTGTAAGATTTGAATATATGAAAAAAACTAATAGAGAAAGAGGTGCAGCTCTTGTGGGGATTGAACTTAAAGACAGTAAAGATCTGGATCCCCTACTAAAAAGGTTTGAGAAAGCTGAATTTAATTTCCATAAATTATCAAACAAGGAATTGCTTTACGACTATATAATTTAATATATATAATAATTTTATGGATAAATGTGAAAATTGTAATTGCGGAGAGAAAGAATTTGATAATAACGACTTCGTTGTTGATAATCCCGGTCGCGATGTGCAAAAGATAGGTACGGCACGTTTTTTAGCACAAAACCCCTATAAAGTCCATAATCCTGTTTGGGCAGTAACCGGAAGCCTAGGTGATAGTCAATGCTACATAGGTGTCACTGAAAAAGTAAATGCAATCCAAGATGCTCTTGCTAAAAGAATAGAAGATGATGATTTGCCTGTTCGTCTAATTCCACCGGCATTTACCATAGGTGTTTCTGATGGACAACTTAACGGTACCGATCAGATGAGCTTTTCTTTAATAGGACGGGAGGTTACGCACGATTCTATTTCACTGCATTTAAGCGGAAGTGATGTTAAAAGCTATATCGCTGTTGTTGCCTGCGATAAGCCACCTGTTGGAACTGTTGCTGCTATTTTAGAGCACAATCAACCGACTATTGTATTGTCAGATGGATCAATAAAACCCGGTCATGATCCTGAAACAGGTGAAGAGATAGATATAGTTAGCGCTTTTCAGGTTGCAGGAGATAAAGATCAAGAGAAAAAAAATCGTGTTGCATTAAATGCTTGTTGTGGTCAGGGAAGCTGTGGTGGAATGTTTACTTACAACACCATGCAAACATTTATTGCCGTAATGGGACTTGAGCCGCTTCATATGGTTACTCCTACATCTGACGACGAGAGGCGTATTAAAGAATTTCCTGATCAGCTAATTGATTTTTTACTTACTATGAACGACAAAGAAATAAGACCTCGTAGTATTGTAACAGCAAAATCTTTACGGAACGCAATAACAGTTGCAATTGCTATGGGAGGATCTACAAATGTAGTATTGCACTCTGTAGAGATTGCCCGAGCAGCAGGAATTGATTTTTGGAATGAAGTAATATCACAAGAAGAATTTAATAAGCTATCCAAAACTCTCCCCGTTCTTATCAATGCACGCCCTTTTGGAAAATATTCTATGGTACATATTGAAGAAAAAGGTGGACTTCCTGTAATTGTTAAAGAATTGCTAGATGCAAAATTACTTAATGGCGATTGCATAACTTGTACAGGTGAAACATTATCAGAACAAATAAAACGACTTAATCCCCCAAAACCTGATGGCGAAGTTATCTGGTCTGTTAAAAAACCGTTTAAAAAAACCGGAGGATTGAGACTTCTTAGAGGTAACTTAGCACCTGATGGTGGTGCGGTTATTAAGATTGCAGGAGTTGAAGGAGGATTGGAAAATGGTATTTTTATAGGTAAAGCACGCGTTTTTAATAGTGAAAAAGAATTGCTCCATGCGCTCGAAGAGCAATCTGATAGTTTTAAAAATCATGATATGGTTGTAATACGATATATTGGTCCACGAGGTGCACCGGGAATGCCGGAACTTCTTGATCCAACATCGCGCATTACGACACTTTGTCGTGAAAAAAATATAACTATTGCTCTTATGACTGATGCCAGATTTTCAGGCGGTTCTGTAGGTCTTGTGATCGGACATGTGGGTCCTGAAGCTTATCTTGGTGGACCTATTGCTCTTATCGAAGATGGTGATGAAATTATTGTTGATACAAATAAAAACACTATGGACTGCGTTCAACTTTCTGACAAAAAAGTCTATGAAAAAAGAAAGAATCTTTGGAAAAAAGAGACAGAAAAAAATGGCGGAATACATCCGCATGTTAAAAAAATAAATAATAGGCTTTTAAAAAGAATGAGAAATACAGCAAGACCAGCTTTAAATGGAGCTGGCATGGAATAACGAGTTTTGTTAAAATAAAACTATGAAAATTGTACAAACAGATAATGCACCAAAGGTAGTAGGGCCATATTCACAAGCAATTATTGCAAATGGATTTGTTTTTTGTGCTGGTCAACTTGGTCTTGATCCCGAGAGCGGTACATTTGTTGAAGGAATAGAAAATCAAACTCATCAAGCAATAAAAAATTTACAAGCTGTTTTAGAGGAAGCTGGCAGTAGTCTTGAGCATATTGTTAAAACAACAGTTTTTGTTAAAAATATGGATGATTTCACAAAAATAAATGATGTTTATGGTGAGTATTTCCAAGACCACAAACCTGCGCGTTCTACAGTCGAAGCGGCACGCCTGCCTAAAAATGCATTAATCGAAATAGATGCAATAGCAATTACTAAATAATATGAAAACAAATCCCTTTCCATATGCTTTTTTTGAAGGAAAATATATCAAAATTGAAGACGCAAAAGTGTCAATAATGACTAATTCTCTTCAATATGGAACTGCTTTTTTTGGAGGAATAAGAGCTTATCTAAATCCAGATGACAAGGCTTTTTATATATTTCGTTTAGATGATCATTACAAGAGGTTTCTTTCTTCTGCTCGGATTTTGGGCTGTAAATTTAAATACTCCGCTGATGAACTAAAAGAAATTACCATTGGGCTTTTGAAAAAAAATAAACCAAAGAGTAACGCCTATTTTAGACCATTTGCTTTTATTAATCATACTGAACTTGGTCCAAATTTGGCCAATGAAGTGTTTGATTTTGCCTTATATAGCATACCTCTTGAAGAGTATATGCCCCTTGGGAAAGGACTATCTTTGTTGGTTTCTTCGTGGCAAAGAATTAGTGACACTGCGATTCCTACAAGAGCAAAAGTTTCAGGTGGATATGTTAATTCATCTCTAGCACGTAAAGAAGCCAATGAAAACGGATATGACGAAGCTATTATGTTAAATAATAAAGGCTATGTGGCAGAAGGATCTGCTGAAAACTTCTTTATGGTAAGAAACGGAAAGCTAATCACTCCTGGATTGTCAGAGGGGATACTGGAAGGAATAACCAGAAGATCAATTATACAAATAGCAGCAGACATGGGTATCGAAACAATTGAAAGACCCGTAGAAAGAAGTGAAATTTATGTAGCAGATGAGGTGTTTCTGACTGGAACAGGATGTCAGGTAGCTTGGGTAGAAAAAATTGATAAAAGAACAATTGGAAATGGTAAAATTGGTCCGATTACCGAAAAGTTAAGAGAAAAATTCTTTAATGTAGTAACAGGAAAAGATAAGGAATATAGTGAATGGCGTACTAAAGTAGAAATAAAATAACTTTTTATTCCGCGGTTGAACTTCCAATTGTAACTACAACGTCTGCATCGTTTGAATCTTCAAGAGTTTCAGTTTTCTCTTCTACAGAATAATTCTTTTTTAGTTCATCAATTATTTTGTTTACAAATGCTTCGCTAACTGACTTTTTAACACTTATAATTGTTTTTGTAAAATCACTATTTTTTGCATTTCCTACTGAATCAACTGTAAATCCTGCGTCTGTAAGTTGAGTTTTTACCTTTGCGGCTACACCACTTATTCCGCTTCCATTTAACACCTCAATAGGAAATTCAGATAAATCTACCTCTGCAACTGTTGGAGAAGGTTCAATTGTTGGTACAATTGTGGGAGTAGGAGTTGCATTTATTACCCCTTTGTCAGAAAAGTAATAGAAACCAGCTATTCCAATTATGCCGATTACAAAAGTAATTAAAACAACTAGTATAAAAAATAACCAATTGCTTTTCTTTTTTGGTTCTTTAACGCTTTCGCTAAAGCTACCAAATACAGGTTCTTGCTGAGCGTCTGACTGAGTATCAGAAGTATTTGTAGACTCAGGTTCTTCTTTTAAATTTACCTCGTGTGGCTCTGGATTGTCTTCAGTTTTAGATGATATGTTATCAGCTATTTTTTGTTTTATTTCCTGAGCGCTTTCAATTTCATCCTGATCAGGAAGGTCTTTTTCTACTACTTTTTCTACTTTTTCTTCAATCTTTTCTTCCTCAATTTTTACAGGTAATTTTTTAGCTTCTTCAATAGTTTTTTTGCCAAATTTAACAGATTTTGCTCTTTTTTTTGTCTGCATATTAATACCCTCCATATTTAATTTAAATGCAAATTTTAACATTTGTCAAATCGAAATTTTTTATATATAATCAATTTAAGTTTTGGGCACTAAACTTCATGTCAACACAATCAAAAGTTGAAAAGTTTATTAAGGCTCTAGAAAACCGTATCCTCTCCGGAGAATTTGGCACTAACGGTCGTTTACCTTCATTTCGCTCACTGGCAGATCAATATAAAACAACTCAAGAAACAATGAACAAAACTATGCATGCCCTCCAGGCAGAGGGGTTAGTTACGTCAATGGGCGCAAAAGGAGTTTTTGTTAACAAAAAGGGAAATCGTCTGCTTGCACATACACAAAATTTTTATAAATATCTTCAAAAGCAAATTCCTGATTCAAAAGAAGAATATATTGAAAAACCGGTCTTTATAAAATCTTCTTCTGAGGTTTCAGAAAATCTTAAAATACCTAAGAACTCCCTAGTTTTTCGTCGGTTTAAAAGGCAGCAATCAAAGCAAGTAATGTTTAGACTGGAAGAAGTATTTTACCCTAAAGATATTTTGACAAATGAGGCAGTCACGAAAATGACAAAAGACCCTTCATTTTTGCCATTTAAATTAATTAAAAATAAATATAGCTTAGTAATAGAACATGCAACTGAAAAAATTTTATGCAGACTTCCAACAACTTATGAACAAAAATTGTTAAAAATAGTTAGAACAAATCCTGTGATTGATATTAAAAGAGTTTGTCTTACAAAAAATAAAAAAAAGGTCATTACATATAGTCATATGGTGCTAAATGCAAATCATTTTCTCCTTTCATACGATTATGAGGTAGATATTTGGAATAAATAAACCTCAAAAAGCATTTTGTTTCCCTTTTAAGATTTTTAGAATAAGGATTAAAATGGTATAATTATACTCGTGAATGACATTATCAATTATTTAGAAAAACTTGGTCTTTCTGAAGCTGAAGCAAAGCTATATATAACACTACTTAAATCAGGTCCTATTACTGTTCGTGAACTAGCAAAAGCAGTAGAAATCAAACGCACAACTGCTTATATGCATATAGAACAACTTGTTGAAAGGGGGCTAGTTATGAGATTGATAAAAGGTTCAAATAAACTTATTGCTGCTACTGAACCTGACTCCAGCTTAGACAGTTTAGTGCAAAAAAAATTACAGAAAGCAAAAGATATAGAAAAGAATTTTCCCAGTATTCTTGATAAAATATCGACATCATTACCTGACATTAAAACTACTGAATCAACAGAAATTAAATTTTTTAAGGGAATGGGTGCAGTCAAAAGAATTTATGCTGAAGCATTTAAAGGAAACGAGTTAAGATCTTATGTAAAAGTTGAGGATATTCCCGTTCTCTCATCCAACAATCCTGTTTTTTTTGCTGAAGCTTTCAAAAAAAATAAAAAATTAAAGGTTTGGGAAATTATGTATGATTCCCCTATTTCAAGAAGACAAGCATTTAAAACACTGTCAAAAGCAAATAGTTATTTTTACAAATTTATGCCATCAGAGTTAAAATGGAGCATAACATCAGAAGATATTTTGATATATGATGGTAAAGTTGCTATTATAAATTATAAAGGTAATGTAAGTACAACGGTTTTGCAGAGTAGCGATTTTTACAATAATTCAAAAGAAATATTTGATTTTATTTGGAGAATAATACCCAATCCCGATAACTAGTATTTAAACATGTTTAAAAACATTTTAAAATCCCCACTGATAAATGTATTGTTATTTTCTATTTTTTGGGCGGTTGAAATTTTTGTTGCAAAAATTGCATTTTTGGAAGGAGCTCAAATCATGCAATTTAGCATACAATCATTTCTTATTGCACTAATCATACTATCTATCTATGTTATACCAGTAAAATTTAAACAATTTAGTAAAATTTCTTTAAGAACTTATAAATGGTTAATCTTTGCAAATGCAATATTATTAGGAGTTGGTGGATTTTTAGGTAATGCGGGAATTCAATTAACATCTGCTATAAATGCAGCATTTCTTACTCAGTTTAGTACCGTTGCAACAACTATTTTTGCGTGGTTAATACTAAGAGAAAAAATTACAAAGGCGAAAATTTTATCAATTATTATCATACTTCTTGGAACTTTTTTTCTGGTTACAGAAGGTCAACTAATTGCCCCTCATCTTGGAGATATATTTATTATACTTGCATGTCTTGCATGGAGTTTTGGTCCTGTTTTGATAAAAAAGATGATAAAAACTGCGTTTGTTGACCCTGATATCGCGACCTTATTAAGACCTGCTTCAGGAATACCTTTTTTGCTTTTAATTATTTTATTTTCCCCCTTTTACTCTCCTTCATTTCAGGAAGTGTTTAGAGTAAATATATTTGAAATTAATCTTCCTTTTTACGTTATTCTAAATGGAGTTTTTCTTGCTCTAACATGGATTTTTGTAAATCGAACCTTAAAAGTAGCAAGTGCATCTTATACTGCCCTGTTAGGATCTTTAACTCCGATTTTAGTAGCAATACTTGCTCTTTCTTTTTTGAACGAAAAAATTTCTATAGTTCAATTTATAGGAATACTTATGATAATTAGCGCTAATTTTATAATTCACCGTAAAAAAATGGATAAACATTGATTCATAGGTCCTAATTAAATATAATCAACTAATTATGCTTATTATTACTGGATCTATTGCTTGGGATTATATAATGGATTTTCCTGGTAGCTTTTCCGACCACATACTTCCCGACCAAATCCATAAAATTAATTTGAGTTTTATCGTTAAAACTTTTGAAAAGAAACGTGGAGGTACAGCAGGAAATATAAGCTACACTCTTGGACTTCTTAAAACTCCTCATAAATTATTTAGCACTGCCGGAAAAGATTTCTATGAATATAAGGACAAACTTAATGAACTTGGTATAAATACCGATGATGTAAAAATTTATAATGATACATATACAGCAACAGGATTTGGTATGACGGACAAAACAGATAACCAAATTTGGGGATTTTTTTATGGGGCAAATGAGCAAGTTGATAAATTACAACTAAAAACTATTGTAGGCAAAAAAGATTTTGTTTTGATTGGACCACAAGGAGCAAAAGGTTCTATGTCTTTTGTAAAACAATGTATTTCGCTTAAAATTCCCTACATGCTTGATCCAGGGTTTATTTTAACTCAAGTAAATGATAATGATTTGTCTCTTGGAGTAAAAAATGCCAAATACATTATTGGAAATGATTATGAGATAACTTTGATAAAAAAACGTATTAAAAATTTTGATTTAATTAAAAAAAATAAAATTGTTATTACTACTCTTGGTGAAAAAGGAGCCTTAATAGAAAATGAAAACCAAGTGATAAGAATAACTCCAGCCAAAGCAAAAAAAATTATTGATCCTAGTGGCGCCGGAGATGCATGGAGGGCGGGATTCTTGGCTGGTATTGAAAAAGGTTTTGATTTATTAACTTGTGGGCAAATGGGATCAATAACTGCTGTATATGCTGTTGAAAACTATGGAGCACAAAACCATTTTTTTACAAAAAAGGTGTTTGCAAACAGATATAAAGAAACGTATAATAAAAAATTATTACTAGATGAATAAATACGATATTAAAGATATTAAACTGGCTCCTGAAGGAAAACTCAAAATTGAGTGGGCTGCAAAACAAATGCAGGTTTTGGAATCAATTAAAAAACGATTTAGCAAAGAAAAGCCGTTTAAAAATTTAACAATTGCGGCTTGCTTACATATAACAAGTGAGACAGCAAATCTTTTAATTACCTTAAAAGCAGGAGGAGCAAAGGTCGTTGCTAATGCTTCAAATCCACTTTCTACTCAAGATAGTGTTGCCGCTTCTCTTGTTAAAGACTTTGACATTCCAACATTTGCTATTAAAGGAGAAGATAACAAAACATATTTTAAACATCTTAATACAGTACTAGATTATGGACCAAATATTACAATGGATGACGGTGGAGATCTTATTCATGCGCTTCATACAACTCGTAAAGATCAACTAAAAAATATAATTGGCTCATCAGAAGAAACAACAACAGGAGTAATTAGACTAAAGGCAATGGAAAAAGAAAATGCCTTGAAACTACCTGTGATTGCGGTAAATGATTCAGAAACAAAACATTTTTTCGACAACCGTTATGGCACAGGACAGTCTACAATTGACGGAATTTTACGAGCGACCAATATCTTACTTGCAGGAAAAGTTATTGTTGTTGCAGGTTACGGTTGGTGCTCTAAAGGGATTGCAATGAGGGCAAATGGAATGGGGGCAAATGTTATCGTAACAGAAGTTGATCCTGTTCGTGCGCTCGAAGCAGCTATGGATGGCTATAGAGTTATGCCTATGATGACAGCTACCAAAATAGGAGATGTTTTCATATCAGCTACTGGTGATAAGCATGTAATTTCTCTTGAAGTTATGAAAACCATGAAAGATGGTGCAATTATTGCTAATTCGGGCCATTTTGATGTTGAAATAGATGTGGCAGGACTTGAAAAAATAAAAAAATCTAAAAGACATATTCGCACCTCACTTGATGAATATGTATTAAATAACGGAAAAAAACTATATATTCTTGGAGAGGGACGTCTTGTAAATCTAGCTGCTGCTGAAGGTCATCCTGCAGAAGTTATGGATATGTCATTTGCAAATCAAGCTCTGGCTGCTGAGTTTTTTGTAAAAAATAAGGGGAAATTAACTAATAAAGTTTACGTGCTCCCCCGTGAGCTAGATGTTCAGGTAGCGCAACTAAAACTTAATGGATTGGGAATATCAATAGACAAGCTCACTAAAGAACAACAAAAATACCTCTCCTCTTGGACGGAAGGAACAGCATAGGTCCGTGTTATAATGTACTAATGCTTCAAAAATTTATCTTTATTTTCACTCTTATTTTTCCATTTATTTTTGTAAATAATGCTCATGCTATTGTAAATCCTTTGGATAAACCAAATAACAAAATAGGTGTTCACGTTTTTTTCCCATCTGAGATTTATGATGCTTCAAAACTTATTAATTCAAATGGAGGCGATTGGGGTTATATAACTGTTCCAATTCAAATAAATGATCATGATCTTAATAAGTGGCAGGTTTTTATGACTGAGACGAAAAAATATCACATAATACCTATATTAAGACTTGCGACAGAACATGACCCAAATAATAATGGTGCCTGGAGAAAACCAACACGTAATGACATGGTTGATCTTGCTAACTTTTTAAATAAGCTCTCCTGGCCTACGCAAAATCGATATATTATCGTATTTAACGAGGTTAATAGGTCTGATGAGTGGGGTGGGTCTGTGTCACCAGCAGAATATGCAAATATCCTGAGTTTTACAGTAGCCGTCTTTAAATCAAAATCTCCTGATTTTTTTGTTATTTCAGCTGGACTTGATAACGCTGCTCCTAATATTGGAAATAATTACATGAATCAATATGATTTTATGTATAAAATGAATTCAGCAGTCCCTGGCATTTTTTATCAAGTTGACGGTTTAGCAAGCCATTCTTATCCAAATCCAGGTTTTTCTCAGCCACCAAATGCCAATAGCAAAATGGGTGTTGCTAGCTTTAAGTTTGAGAGAAATCTTGCTAAGGATTTAGCCGGAAAAGACTTACCTATTTTTATCACTGAGACTGGTTGGTCAAATAAAAATGTATCAGATGACCAAAGAGTTACATATTATCAACAGACACTGGATACGATATGGAACGATCCTAGTATAGTTGCTGTTACTCCATTTATTTTTGATGCAAGAAGTGGAGATTTTGAAAAATTTTCTTTTAGAACTGCTACCGGAAGCGCAACAGAACAATATAGTTTTTTCGCAAACCTTACAAAAACTAAAGGTGAACCGGCATTTCCTGTTAAATTAGCTAAAGTTTTGGCAGCTGAAACAGAAAATCACAGCACTGAAGCGGTACAAGTACAGGAGTCACAAAAATCTGGATTTTCTTTTTTAAATATGATAAAAAATATTTTTATAAGATAATTAATACATAACTTTAAACTATGGATTGGCAGACTGCAGACGACGTAAAGAAAGATATTGAAAAAATTTTAGATACAATTGACTTGCCCCATATTGATACTAAAAGAATTTTTTGTTATCGAACAACTGGTTCAAAAGTACGTGCATATGCCAGAACTTGGTCTTTTCCAAAAATATTTCAAAAAGCATTAGACATTAACCCTGCATATGTAATAGAAGTTTTATCAAAGTATTATGATAATCTTTCTTCCGATGAAAAGAAAAAAGTTTTGATACATGAACTATTGCATATTCCAAAGAATTTTTCCGGAGCATTGCTTCCTCATCATTCAAGAAGTAGAAACTTAAATAAACTTGCAAGTCAATTGTTCAAGGAATACAAAAAAAAGGAAAATAATTAATAATGATTACAATATTTCATGGCACAGATATTACTAATTCCAGAAAATATTTTTTGGATGAAAAACAAAAATACTCCGATGGTCTTATCCTTGATGGAGAAAAGATAACGTTAACTGATCTTGCGCAAATTTTTGAAGGTGGCGGACTTTTTGAAGAACAGAAAACATTGTTTATTGAAAACATTTTTAATAAAAAGAAAAACAAAACAGAGTTTGCCGTTATTACTGACTATATTAAAAAACATGAATCACATAATATATTTTTTTGGGAAGGAAAAGAATTAGAAAAGACCTCACTATCATCTTTTAAAGAGGCTACAATAAAAGTTTTTAAATTACCTCAATCACTTTTTTTATTTTTGGATTCAATAAAACCTAATAACAATAAGCAGCTTGTAACACTCTTTAATCAAACTATTGAGACGACTGAGGTAGAAATGGTATTTTTTATGTTTGTTAGACAAATTCGATTACTGATTGCTGCTTCTGATCCCTCCAGTGATGAAATAGATGAACTTAGGCGTCTAGCTCCCTGGCAAAAAAGTAAATTGCAAAACCAAGCAGATTTATTCAGTTATGATCAGCTCAGTAATATTTACAATAAGCTTTTTAAACTTGAAATTTCTCAAAAAACCGGAAATTTATCATCATCTCTTATCGCCTCAATTGACTTTTTACTGATTGAAATTTAAAATATAGGGATGACTAGTATTGATCCTAAAATTTTTAAAGCTTATGACATCCGTGGAATTTATCCTGAACAATTAAATGAGGATAATATAGCAAATATAGTTCGTGCTATATATAAATTCTTTCAAGACAAAATAGGTAAAGAGCAATTAAAATTGGCACTCGCTTATGATATGCGTCTTTCGGGTCCACAGTTATTTGCAACTGCAAAGAAAACTCTATTGGAATGTGGGGCAGATTTGATTGATTGTGGCATGCTTTCAACTCCTTCCTTCTATTTTGCTGTTTCTCATTATGGTTATGATTGCGGAATACAAATTACAGCCTCACATAATCCAAAAGAATATAATGGCTTAAAATTTGTTATTAACACTCCAGATGGTTTAGTAAAAATTGGTGGATCTACAGGAATGCCTGAGATAAAAGAAATGGCGAATCAAGAAATTAAATTCAACCTAAATAATCAAGGCACAATCGTCTCAAAGACAGGTATTTTGGAAGAAGAGGTAGATAATGCGCTTAAACTATTTAACAACCCACAAATTAATAAGCTAAAAATCGTTGCAGATCCAGCAAATGCTATGGGTGCTCAATATATTGAAGCAATATTCAAAAAAGTACCTGCTGATTTAATCAAAATGAACTTTGACCTCGATGGTAGTTTTCCTGCTCATCAGCCTGATCCGCTAAATTTTGATAACCTTAAAGATTTACAGGCAAGAGTTTTGCAGGAAAAGGCAGATTTAGGTCTTGCTCCTGATGGTGATGGTGACAGACTTTATTTCGTCGATGAAAAGGGACAGGTTGTTCCGGCAACTATAATAACAGCACTTGTTGCCAGAGAGCTTTTGAAGGAAAAACCAGGAAGCACAATTCTTGTCGATATAAGATATATCATGGGAACAAAAAAAATAGTTGAAGAATTTGGCGGAAAAACTGAGATAACAAAAGTTGGACATGCATTTATAACACAAAAACTTGGTGAAGTTAAGGGAATTTTTGCAGGTGAGTCTTCAGGTCATTTTTATTACCAAGCAAATGGTAACGCAGAATCACAACTAAATACTCTTTTATGTGTTCTTAAGGTTTTAACTGATGAAAACAAAACCTTATCTGAGGTTGCAAATGAGCTTAAAAGAAGTTACGAATCAGGAGAATACAATTTTGAACTTACTAATGCCCATGAGATACTTGATGCTTTAAAAGAAAAATATAAAGATGGTGAACTTGATTTATTGGATGGAATTTCCGTAAACTATCCAAACTGGCGCTTTAATGTTCGCATTTCTAATACGGAGCCTCTTCTAAGACTTAATATAGAAGGATTTGATGAAAGAGAAATGAAAGAAAAACTGGAGGAAATAAAGTCATATATTGAGTCTCTAGCTAAAAAAGAGTAAGATTTATTTATGTTTGACCCCAATCAATTTGATAATAAAAAATTTTCTACATCTCCCTATGCAAAAAAGGTATCAAAACCATGGGGTTATGAGATTCATTTTGTTCCTGAAACACTTCCATATATGGGTAAAATCATACATATCAATGCAGACGCACGCCTTTCTCTGCAAGCTCATGATAAAAAACAAGAGAGTTGGTACTTACTAAATGGAAAAGCAAAAGTTTTATGGGAAAACGATAAAGGAGATATGATTGAAACGGTATTTGAGGAGAATAAAGGCTATACTACTCAAGTGGGTCAAAAACATAGACTTGTCGGAATAAGTGATTGTGATATTTTGGAAGTATCTACGCCAGAAATAGGTACAACTTACCGCTTAGAAGATGATTATAGTCGTCCTGATGAGACTGAAGAATTAAGAAATGATCCTAATAGAGGTTGGGATGAATAATATATGATAAATTTTGAAGATACAGATCTCATAAAAAAACTTGATCCTCAAGATACCGTAGGATCAACAGAACTGCTTCTCAAGCAATGTGAAACAGCCTGGAATGAAGTTAACGCTTTAGATTTACCTCACCACATTGAAAACATAAAAAATATAGTTTTTTGTGGCATGGGTGCATCTGTTTATGGAGCTCTTGTCCTAAAGGCATTACAAGGACAAAATATGCCTCTACCAACAGAAATTGTCTCTGACTATTTTTTGCCTAATTATGTAAATGAGAATACATTAGTTGTACTTACCAGCTATTCCGGAAGCACAGAAGAAGTACTTGCCTGTGCAGAGGAAGCAAAAAATAAAGGTGCTAAAATGATTGTTTTGACAAAGGGAGGAAAATTGCAGGAATTCGCACAAGAAAATAATCTTCCATCATATGTTTTTGATGGAAAGTTAAATGCTTCCGGAACTCCCCGTATTGGCTGTGGCTATACGATATATGGACTCATGGGACTACTAAGTAAGCTAAATATTGTAGAAATAGAAGAGCATGAGGTAGAAAATTCCTTTATTAGAATGAGAGATGAATTAAATAACATAAAACGACAAGCTCAGGCTGATATACAAACATACGATAACAAAATCCCTATTATTTTTGCAGCTGAACATTTATCCGGAAATGCACAAATACTAAGAAATCAATTTAATGAAACTAGTAAATCTTTTTCTTCATATTTTTTAATCCCTGATTTAAACCATCATCTTATGGAAGGATTAAAATTTCCTAAAGATTCACCTTTACAGTTTTTAGTATTTAATTCACCAAATTATTCAGAAAAAATTAAAAAAAGAACAACTCTATCTATTGAGGTGGTAAAACAGAATAATTATCCGGTACGAGAAATTATGACAAGCGGATCAACTGTTTATGACGATTTCCTAGAGGTTCTTATTTATGGAAGCTTCTTATCTGTATATCTTGGCTTAAATTATGAACAAAATCCATCTATAAACCCCTACGTGGATTGGTTTAAGGAACAACTTTCCCACTAATTTAGTATTTTTTTCTAAATTTATTTGTGCTAAAAAAAAGACCCTTTCGGGTCTAATCAATTCTAGTATAGATTTTATTATCTTGTAACTGTAATCGGTCCTGCGTATGGGTTTGAAGCTGATACAGTAATTCTGTTATTTGCATCTTTTGAAATTTGATATACAGATGATCCTCCGGTTGTCCAAGCTCCTCCTCCACAATCAAGTTTCTCAACACCGGCTTGATCGTTACCTGATGGATCAACTGGAATAGCAGGAAGATAGTTTGGTATAAGATCATCACAAAGATCTGGAAAATTTGCACCTGTAATATCTACCGGCGTAGCTGAAACTGTTGCACTAGCAATAGAGGCTGGAAGATTTCCTGCATTTGATGCAGCATATTGTCCAATAGCATTCAATATTTGAGTAACATCACTTCTTCTCTTTGTATCATTTGCTTGACCAAATTGACGGGCTGGATTTATTGCTATAAGAGTTATTGCAAGAAGAATAGCCAAGATTCCGATAACTACTAGTAACTCAATTAATGTAAAACCTTTTTGATGTTTAAATGTTTGGGCAGTCATAAAATTTAATCTAAAATCATTATTGCAATAGAATTTATACCTTGTCAAGTGGGCATTTTTTCAAAAAAATACGAACAAATATTTTGATCTATTGACATCACTACAAAATTATATTTATTATAAAAGTATGATAAAAAGAGGAAGTCACCATCATAATGCACAAGGAGTAATTGGACTTATTATAGTGGCAATTGGTTTTGTTCTTTTTTATAAATTGGCGGTAAATCAAGACTTATTTGCTGACGACATAAGAGCGCTTAGAAACTATGCCGCACTATCTATAGTTATCATGGGTTTTTTACTTGGGCTTTTCTATCTTGTTACAAAGCCACACACATCTACTAATAAAGCAAAAAAAAGCAGGAAATCCTCAAAGAAAAGAAGAAAATAAATTAATTCGCTACAATAACAACAATATCAAATAAACTGTCATTTTTTTCCTGAATTAATATGTTTGGAATTATTTTTCTTATATCAGTAGTTACAGATGATTTTATCTCACTCCCCACTTTTTCTGAAAAAATAAGTAGATTAGAAGATGCGGCTAAATTTTGTTGAGTCTGTAAATTTATAGATTTAAATTCATATTTGTCCAGTGCTAAATTTATACTTTTTGCTGCAGCAGACTGCGAAGCACTAACTATCTGTACGTCAATATTTTCAACGGCAACTGGTGTAACAGTAGAATCTTTTGTAATTGCCTGCGGAGCTGTGGTTGGCTTTACGACGGATTGCTTAGGAGATGGCTTATATGGATTTTCTTGAAATTGCAAATAAATTATTATGCCTGTTATGGCAAAAATTAAAAATATTATTGCTACACCGATAATCAAAACAAAATTTTTTTTCTCTCCTTTTTCCTTCACCTTATTTTCTTCTACTTCTTCCGTCTGAACATCTTTTTCTTCTGATTCTACTTTAGAAGAAATATCTTCCGGTATAGGATTTGCTATAAGTAAATTATACTCTTTAAGTAAATCAACTTTTTGGAAAATAATATTTATTATATTTATATTTAGAACTGTAGCAGAGTTTACTTCTGGTCCAAAAATGAACCCAGGAATAACCATTTCTACTATAAATCCTTGTTTTTCAAGCGCAGTTTTTATTCCATCATACATTTCCTTATTTGTTCCATAGGCTCTTATTCCGTTTGCTAAAGGGTATATTTTTCCTGAGGTTTCTTCAAAAGGTATGTGGTCAATAAATTCTTTTGCCTGATCCTGTAGGCTCTCGAGGGTAGATGAGGAAGATGGAGCTTGAGTTAAGGTGAAATCTTTAATAAATGATGCATTATCGGAAATCACAATCATAAAATTACCAGATGGTATTTTGTTATTTACGATAAAGGATTTAAGTAAATTCTCAAAAACTGGTTTATTAAACAAGTCAAAATCAAGTGATATTTCTGGTGGAAATTTAAATTCCAAAATATTCGACAAATACGGAGAATACAGCTGAAACTTGTCTTTTTGAAGATATATAATACCTGTTTTTTCTGTCATATTAAAAAATTTCTTCCTGTGAATTTATAGTCAGTAATTCATTGCTATAAGTTGCATTAATTTGAATTTGTTTCATAAAATTTCCGATCGTTCCTTTAGAAACAATTGCGTATTGATTTCCGTTTTTAGTTACTGTTACCTCAGCTTCACCATCACCAACAGTTAATACTTCTCCAGCGTAGTCTGGGTTCCGTAAAAGCCTAAGTTTTGCATTTTCTGTTCCTGTTTTAGCAATTGAATACGCAATTTCTCCTTGTTGAAATTTTGCTCCGCTCAAAGAATTAGTCATGATAATAATTACAGCAGCTGACGTTACAGTTATTGCTATGACTGTAAAGAAAAGGAGTGTGATAAGTGCTTGACCTTTCATATTTTAATTTATGCTTAGTGTTGTCTGGAAGTTTTTTGTATTATTTCCATGTGCTTGTTGTGTTTTACTGGTTACTGTAAAACCAACCCGTATAGTGTCATTTGTATTTCCACTTCCAACTCTTGTAAAAGTAAGGTTTGAGATGTCTGCTGCATAATTGTTTATATTTTCCGTTGTACTACCTACGGTTAATGTTAGGTTTCCGCTACTCAAGCCATAAATATAGTCTACAGAATTCTTACTTATTTGCAACGAACTTGAGGTATCGCCTGGGTTTACAGGCAAAACAATATCATTTGCGGATCGAAAATCATAGGCTAACCGAGCCAAAATATATCTACCATTCTGGTCAACGCTTGAGACTGCTTTTGATTCTAGCTGAACATCAAGTATCTGTCCAAAAACAGTTGTCAAAACGCCAATGAGGATCATGAGTAGCCCCATAGAAACAAGTAGCTCAATTTGTGTGAATCCTTTTTTAATCATAATTATATGGTAAACCATGTTATAATTTTTGTCTAATGGATAAGAAATATTTGTATTTAGGTAGAGAATATTACGCACAAATAAGGCAGAATAAGAACAATATAGTTGAATTAGAAGATAAATTTTATATAGCAAGTCCAAGTGAAAAATATATAAAAACATATCTTGAAAGCTGGTATAAGCAACAAGCAAGAAAAGTAATTGTTGAAAGAGTTTATAAATACGCAGATTTTTCTGGCTCAAAATTTAACTCTGTTAATTTGTCTAGCGCTACAACCCGTTGGGGATCCTGCAGTAGCGAGAAAAATCTTAATTTTAACTGGAAGCTAATTATGGCTCCACTTGAAGTAATAGACTATGTGGTAACTCATGAGCTAGCCCATCTTATGGAAATGAATCACTCAAAGGATTTTTGGGAAAGGGTTAGGAAAATGTTTCCGATTTATAGAGAATATCGCACATGGCTCAAGCGCCATGGTCACAAATTGACTATTTAAGGCGAATAATTTGCTGTAAAATCGTAAATAACTGGAGTCTGAGTTTGATCTGTAGTTGAAAGTAATGCCTTATAGCGAAAACAGCGCGATGGATTTTGATAAGCAGAACTTAGATAATTACCAAAAGGAATAATTCCTGACAATAGAGAGCCGCTGGGAGTAAAGTATTGCGCTGAATCTCCATCTGGACCCACATAAGAAAAATTAGCTCCGGTACAGCTTCCGCTTACAGCAGGCGCAGATGCTACCTGTACTTGGATTGATGTCCCTGCAGGTTGAGTTATATTTGAAGAGAAATGGTTAAATGCAGCTTCAGGTAGTGAAACAGAATTTGTGTCAAAAATTTTTGATTCATAACTACCTGATGCTACGTAAACAGCATTATCAGGACCTCCCTGAATAATTTTGAGCTCATTTGAAGTTGTATTTGCAACCATATAAACATAATTATCACCGTCTAATTCTGAAACAGAAGTCAAATCATTAAAACCTATATCATAGTTTAAGCCTCCACAATATGTCGGTGTTGCCTCAGTGCTATTATCCAACACCTGATATTCTTCTGCGTTATTTCCGTTACTAATACCATCTTTTCCAACTAGAACAGCTCGGGCTCCATTTTGTACAGTCATAGCTCTTCTTGGATATAATTCTGTATCAGCACTTGGTGCTGGAGATGCGCCGTTATAATATCCGCTACTAGGACCTGAGGCAGAAGATCCAGAAAGAAAAGCAGGACTAGATTTTGTATGAGTATTGATAATGTAGTACTGCTTGCTGTCAGCACCGCCGTTTGAAGTAATATATGCGCGTTCTCCGTCAGATTTAGCAAAAACTGAGTTTGCTGCTTCTTCAGTGCCTCCATTTGAATTAAAATCATAGGATCCAACGCGTTTCCAAGCAGCGTTTCCGCCTGAACTTCTGCCGCAAGAACTATTACTAATAGCAGGAGATGAGCTTCCGTCAGGAATGTTAGTTGCGTTAATTATATTTAATTCAGGATCAGTTCCTCCTCCTACAGCTGCGTAAATATAGTTGCTGCCACTTACGCTAACAGGATAAATATCATTAGTTGCATATAACTCAATGTTTCCACCATCCGAACAATCAGGGTGTACGGCTGATCGGGAAGTACTCCATGTGCCTCCTGTTTCACCTTGGCTATATTTTTTCATAGATCCAGTGCTACAATCATAGCCATCAAGTTCTATGCGGCAGCCAATCATATCAAGTCCGCTTGTCGGAGATTTACTATCAATATTGCTTAAATCAAAAACATAAAGATAACCTCCCGAACTGACATATCCTTTAGTTCCGAGAGTTGTAATTGAACTTGCACCATAATCATATGGTGCGTAATCATTGGCTGTATGATAGATTTTTACTGCTGCCCAATCGAGCGAAAAGTCACGTGAAATATTACTGGCAATATTTGTCACACGAAGACGAAAGTTTGAATTAGAAAAATCACCTGTACTCCATGAACGTCCCCAAGTATCAGCTGAGCCTCCTAAAGTATATGTAGCTTCATTTGTTGTTAAATTGCTCGTAGATTTGGTTGTTGTCCAAGTGACCCCTCCATCCCATGAAAGCTGTACGCACATTTTTGGTGAACCAGTTGTGCTATCAACCTTTGCATCAAGTCTGACTTCAATCCCATTTATTGCTGCACCTGTTGGAAGCGAAATATCGTAATTATAAAAACGGTGCCTGTCTTTGTCGCTACCAGCGCAATCAATACCTGTATTAGATCCACTATCTGTATCAACTGCAAATGAACTGTTGTTACTGTAAGCTCTTGTTGAATTTGATTGAAATCCATTATTGTCACCAGAACTACTTGATTCTGCTGAGTTTGCTGAAGGATCAAGAAATCCAGTATTGCTTGTTGCGTTGGTATAAATATTAGTATTAAAAAAAGTCCAATATTTATAAATTTTATTTACTGAATCTTGAAAAGCATCTCCTGAACCATCATTTATTTGTACAACAACTACTTCTTTATCAGAAAGATTGGTAGCAAGCAATGCATATAATTTGCTTGCAGCAGACTTGTAATATGTAATGTCATTAGTTTTAAAATTATTATCAAGATTAGCAATTGTTGGTGGATTACCAAGAACTGACGGATAAGTTCCTGGGCTGTATTGAGATGAGTCAAGAGTAAATGATCCTTGTAGAGTTGCTGTGGGAGGATCAGCATCAGCCGTAACTGTAAGGTAGCTAAGTTTTTTGATATTTGAAGTGTTTGGAGCAGTTGCCACAAAAACATCATTTGGCGTTGTTATGCTAGTACTGCTTGCTTGTGCAGCTACAGCAACTGGGGGTCCATCCGGTAAATCAATTGATGAGGAAGAAAAAGCAGGGCTACACCATTTGCCCTTGTTGTTGTTGGCTAGTTTTATTTCTCCACCTAAATCTTCTGTGACTTGAGTATTGGTTGGTGTGCCTAAATCTAATTGAGTTTTTGAGCTTTCTGAGTAAGTCAGATTAGTCGTACGCGTGTAATAAGAAGTTGAAGTAACGTTTGAAACCTGAGGCTTGGTCCAGGAAATAGTGATAATAATTCTTTTAGTAGAGGGGTCATTTGTACCACCGCTTGTCACAATGTCACCATTTGCGTTGCGATTTACATCACTCATTACTACAGATTGAGTTAAATCATTATTAGTTTGTGTCCCTGAAACAAGCACCCACTCTGTACCTGATATTTCCGGATGATATGCTGTATCATGAGTAATACTCGCAAATGCAGTCCAGTCATTTTCCCTAAAACTCTTGACAGCTGCTTCTGTTTCCTTAAGAAGAGCAATTGCTTGAAGCCTTTTTTCCTGCTGGGGTCTTCCCTCTCTTGTGCTCATAAATCCTGACAAAAGTGTTGGAAAAATAATAGCAGCAATACCCATTGCAAGAACAAGTTCAATTATTGTCTGCCCTAATTGGAATTTGTGTTTTTTAAAAATCCACATATGATTAATTTACAGCAGTAACAACACCGTATTTGTTTAACAAAATTGTTTTTTGCTGATTATTTGCAGTATCTATAACTGTAATCGAATTAGAATCTGAATCAAAACCTACTATTTCTCCACTACCTTTAGCAAAGACTAACACTGAGCTTGGTAATGTTGTGGACATCTGAAAGACATCAGCAAGGTTAACTGAAAAATTAGAACTTTCTGTATCTGAGTATGCTCCATGAAATAATGTATATTTATTTGCATCAAAATTAATTCCATAGTTATCAGGCGAAGTCCTCCCTTCAGTATCCCCTACCATAGCTTTTATCTGCTGCTGACTAATATCCGTAAGTAATGTTTCAACTGTTGTTTGTAGATCAACATTATGTTTTGCAGTATTTAAATTAAGGGTAATTATTCCTACAAGAATGGCAAAAACCGATATGCTAACTAATAACTCAATTAGCGTAAAGCCTTTACTACTTAGGGTTCTGAATATTTTCATCTGGCACCAAGATTTCCAATTACACCATATATAGGCGCGATGATGGCAAGCATCATGCCGCCAACTAAAAGTCCAATTATAACTAAAAGCAAAGGTTCAACTAAGGCTGTAACAGTTTTCAGAGTGTTGGAAACCTGATAATCAAGATAATCAGATATTTCCTGAAGGGATTTATCAAGCGTACCGCTTCTTTCACCTGCTTCAACAATTTTTATCATCATCGGAGGAATAGTTTTATTATTGTCACGTAGTCCCTCTGAAAACTTTTTTCCTGCAAATACAACGTTTTTTGCATGTACAATCGCACTATGCACATCTCGTTTTATCACTACATCTTCTGTCAGTTCTAATGCGCTTGTAATAGGAATACCCGCATTAAGAAGAAGATATAAACTTCTGGTTGAACGGGTAAGATCAATCTCTTTAGCCATTTTGGAAATTAAAGGCAAAGATATGAAAAAATTTATGAATAATTTTCTATTTCTTTTGTAGAAAAAAATAAAACCGGTGACAATTAATGCAATTGAACCAATGATATAAAAAGGATAATTTATCAAAGCATTAGACAAAAATATCATTATTTGCGTAGGAAGCGGTAATTCTACGTTTAATCTTAAAAATACAGTCGAGATTTTTGGAACAACTACAGTTAAAATGACAAGCATTACTCCTACAAAAACTATCATGATAAAGGTAGGGTAAATAAGCGCTGACTTTATTTTGTCATTGAATTCCATTTCGCGCCTTATGCTTTGAGTTAAATCTTTAAGAGTCACATCAAGAGTTCCCGCTTCTTCTGAGGCTTTAACTATATTTACAATAACCTTGTCAAAAATTCTAGGAAATCTTGCAAAAGTAAAATAAATATGTTGCCCCTGTCCTAAATCTTCTTTAAGCATTTGCAGCACTTTTCTTTGGTTACCTTTTGCATCCTGCAAAAGTGAATCTACTGTTTCAAGAATAGGAATACCCGCAGACAACATCGTATGCATGTTGCTGATCATGGTTATCTTATCGTTTCCTGATAAAGAAATATTTTTCGTGTTCATAATGATTCTACTTTTGTTACTCTTAGTACCTCGTCTATTGTTGTTTGTCCTTTTTGTACTTTTGCCAAACCATCATCGAGCATAGTTGTCATTCCTTCCTTCACAGCCTGATCAAGAACAACATCAGAATCTTTTTTTGCAGTAATTAATTTTTTTATTTCGTTACTTACTTCTAAAACTTCAAAAACTCCAATTCTACCAGCATAACCGGTAAAATGACAAACTTCACATCCTGATCCTTTATAGACTTGGAAATTATTTCCGTCACCAAAAAATTGTTTTATTTTTTCAAGAGGCAAATTTTGCGGCAATTGATCTATCTTATAACTTACAGGTCCTTTGCACATTTCGCAGATTTTACGAACTAGCCTTTGAGCGACTATTACATTAACTGTTGAAGCAACTAAGAAAGGCTCAACTTTCATGTCGATAAGTCTGGGGAGCGCAGTTGCTGCATCATTTGTATGAAGAGTGGAAAGAACTAAATGTCCTGTCAATGCAGCATTAACAGCAATTGCCGCTGTTTCAGAATCACGAATTTCTCCAACAAAAATTATGTTTGGATCCTGACGCAAAATTGAACGAAGCCCTGATGCAAAAGTTAAGTCAGTCTTAGCATTAGTCTGGATTTGATTAACTCCTTTTATGCGGTATTCAACTGGATCTTCGATTGTTGTTATATTTTTCTCCCTTGTGTTAATAATTTTTAATATCGCATAAATTGATGTTGTTTTACCTGATCCAGTTGGTCCTGTAGATAAAATCATACCAAAGGATTTACTGAAAGCATTTGTTACTTTTTCAAGATCTTTTTTATTCATACCTAAATCAACTAAAGAAAATTGTCTAAAATGAGAGGCTAAAAGTCTGAGGACAACCTTTTCCCCATACACGATTGGAAGTATAGAAACACGAATATCCAGATCCTCCTCCTCAAGTTCAATACGCATTTTTCCGTCTTGTGGGGCCATGTGTTCATCAGTACGAAGACTGGATAAAACTTTAATACGAGTTACAACCTGATCATGAAGTTTTTTTGGAAGATATAAGACGTCATGCAAAATTCCGTCCACCCGAAAACGAATTAATGTGTTTTTTTCCTCAGGTTCTATGTGTAAATCAGAGGCTCTATCTTCGTAGGCAAAGTTAATAATAAGAGAAACAATTTTAGCGATTGGAGCTTCTACCTTAGTTGTCTTGCCTGCAGTTTTAAGTTCTTCATTAACAAGATTGTCGAAAATTTTCTGTAGATCTTTTCTGTAAATCCATAATTTATTATAAACATCTCTTTCTGTTGCGAAATACGGAAGAACTTTTTGCCCGGTTTTACGCATAATCATCTCCTGAATTAAAACATTCTGCGGATCGCTCATAGCGATTTTTACACCCTCATTAGTTCTTTCAAAGGGAATTACCTTATATTTTCTTGCCATTTTTTCCGGAACGATGCGGAATATGCTTTCGGGAACAGTAAGTTTTGCAAGGTTTACATATGGAATATGAATTGTTGATGCGATTAGTTCTCCTAGCTTCTCATCTGTTGTTATATCTTTTTCTAGGATTGCATCAAAAAGGGGCATTTGAGCATTTTTGGCATACTCTGAAATTTCAGCTAATTTTTGCTGATCAGCTAATTTTGCTCCTAAAATAATAGCTTTTAGTTGTTCGTCAGTTATTCCCATGAGCAGTAAAACGACAAGCGCCGCTTATTATTTTAGTATGAAGTATTTTGATGAAATGTCAATGAAATCATTGCAATTTTTTTTTAAAAAAACAATAATTAATCCAGCACCTATTTATATAAATAAAGACAGAATATTAAATTATGCACAATAGGTGCCGGATAAACTTATGGCTAAATCTATTCTCTGGTTTAAGGAAGTAAACAAGCACGATGTAGGAATCGTAGGCGGAAAAGGTGCCAATCTTGGAGAAATGACAAATGCAGATTTTCCTGTACCTGATGGATTTATAGTCACCTCAACTGCCTATTTTCATTTTTTACGGGAAAATAAACTTATAAATAAAATTAATGATTTGCTCTCCACCGTAAATTACGATCGACATGAATCACTAGAGCAAGTATCAGGTCATATTAAAAAAATAATTAAACAGGCAAAAATTTCCAATGAATTAGTTGACGAAATCTTTGCGGCATATAAAAAGTTGGGTGGTGTTTTCAAAGATGCTTTAGTTGCTGTAAGATCATCTGCAACAGCTGAAGATCTTCCTCAAGCTTCATTTGCAGGACAGCAGGAAACTTATTTAAATGTTAAAGGAGATGCCAATTTGATACTAAAAATTAAAGACGGCTGGGCTTCTCTTTTTGAACCAAGAGCAATTTTTTACCGCCATGAACAGAAATTTGATCATTTTAGAGTAGGAATTGCAATTGTTGTGCAAAAAATGATTGAATCCGAAAGCTCAGGAGTAATGTTTACTATAGATCCTGTAACAAATGATAAATCCAAAATTGTTTTAGAGGCAATCTTTGGCTTGGGTGAATATATCGTACAAGGAAAAGTAACTCCTGATCATTATGAAATTTCAAAAAATAACCTAGAAATCATAAAAAAATCTATTGAAAAACAAGATGTAGCACTTAAAAAAGTCGAAGGAAAAAATAAAGAGGTAAAACTTTCAGAAATAATAGGAAAAAAACAAAAAATATCAGATAAGTTAATTTCAGAGGTTGCACAACTAGGAAAAAAACTTGAGAAGCACTATCTTTTTCCACAGGACATTGAATGGGCAATTGAAAATAACAAAGTTTATATTGTACAAACTCGTGCCATCACCACTACTCATAGCACCAAAGCAAAAGAACAGATAAAAATTTCTGATAAGCTTCAACTAATTCTAAAAGGCGCTCCTGCTTCTCCGGGAATAGCCAGTGGAAATGTAAATATTATAAAAAGCGTCAAAGATATAAGTCACGTATCAAATGGAGATATCCTTGTTGCTCCGCAAACTAATCCTGATTACGTACCAGCAATGAAAAAAGCGAGTGCAATTATCACCGATAAGGGAGGGCGAACATCTCATGCAGCTATAGTTTCGCGAGAACTTGGAATTCCGGCTGTAGTTGGAACGGAAAAAGCAACACAAATTTTGAAGACCGGCATGACTGTAACTGTAGACGGAGCAAAAGGAGAAATATATAAAGGGGGGGTGCAAATACAAAAATCATCTGAAGAGCATGTACACTGCAACATTAAAACAGCTACAAAACTTTATGTAAATCTGGCAGAAGTTTCGGTTGCTGAAAAAATATCCAAAGAATGCGCTGATGGGATCGGTCTTCTTCGCGCTGAATTTATGATGGCTGATATCGGCACGCATCCAATGAAACTTATTAAAGATGGTAAAAGCAAAGATTATATTGATAAATTAGCTGATCAACTTGGTGTCTTTTGTAAATCATTTTATCCAAGACCTGTCGTGTATAGAGCATCTGACTTTAAAACAAATGAATATGCAGGATTAAAAGGCGGCAAGGAATTTGAACCAGTTGAACCAAACCCTATGCTTGGATTTAGAGGTGCATATCGTTATATTCATAATCCAAAAGTATTTAAGTTAGAACTAGCCGCTATAAAGAAAGTTAGAGAAAAAATGGACCTAAATAATTTATGGCTAATGCTTCCTTTTGTCAGAAATGTGCGTGAACTTACAGACGTTAAGCATCTAATTTCTGAGGCAGGCCTTCATAGAAGTCAGCATTTTAAACTCTGGATGATGGTTGAAATTCCTTCAAATGTAATTTTGCTTGAAGATTTTATAAACGTAGGGATAGATGGTATTTCTATCGGTTCAAATGATTTGACAATGCTTTTACTTGGAACAGACAGAGACAATAGTGAAGTTGCTAGTGAGTTCGATGAACTAGATCCTGCAGTCCTCTGGGCGCTAGAACATGCTATTAAAACTGCACACAAACATGGGATAACTTCTTCTATTTGCGGACAGGCACCATCTGTTCACCCTTCACTAGTTGATAAATTGGTCAGATGGGGAATTACGAGTATTTCTGTTGCCCCCGATGTAATCGATATCACAAAGCAAAATATTGCCAACGCAGAAAGAAAACTAATTGAGCACCGTACTTGATAGTTAATGCATAATACAATATACTATTTCCAAAATATGGCATACCTAGTTTTAGTTCGACATGGAGAATCAGAATGGAACGCCAAAGGTCTTTGGACTGGCTGGACTGATATTGGACTTAGCGATAAGGGGTTTGAAGAAGCAAGAAAGGCAGGTGAACTTCTCAAAGATATTAAATTTGACCTCGCTTACACCTCAGTTCTTGGTCGAGCCAAGCAAACTTGGGAACAAATGAGTAAAGTTCTAGGACAAACTGACATAGTTCAAATTGAAGACAAGGCTCTTAATGAACGTGATTATGGTGAAATGACAGGCAAGAATAAGTGGGAAATCAAACAGCAAGTTGGCGAAGAAGAATTTATGAGACTAAGAAGAAGCTGGGATTATCCACCACCAAAAGGTGAGTCGCTAAAAATGGTTTATGAAAGAGTACTTCCCTACTATGAAAAAGAAATTTTGCCAAATTTAAAAGCAGGAAAAAACGTTATAATCGCAGCTCATGGTAATAGTCTTCGCGCTTTGATTAAATATTTAGATAACATTTCAGATGTAGATATCCCAAATCTGGAGATGCCAACAGGTGGAGTTTATGTTTATCAAATTGATAATGAGGGAAAAATTACAAATAAAGAAATCCGAAGTACAGGTATAGCGCCGTAGGTTTTATTTTAATTTATGACTGAAATTGTAGGACCAGGAAGATTTGCACAAGAAGAACTTCACCATGACCCGGATGCACCGCTAAGGAATTTTGTCCCAGTACCTACCCCTGAAGGAGAAATTCCTCGAGACAGATTTGGCAATAGAGTTTTTACTTCAACATTTAATTTACCACCAAATCCATCAGATCTTGATAGAAGACTTTATGCAAACTCAAATAAAGCATATTTAGATCGACAAGGAGAAGAGACTAAAGCAGCAATTTTAGTTTCTCTAGAAGGCGAAGAATTTTTACGTGATAACAGTGGTATACTTAATGATCTTGACTCTGGGTTACTCAGGCTTACACAAGGTGAACAAACTAGATATGAACCAATCATCCTAGCACATGGAGGGATACTAACGGAACTAGATACAACAGGAAGAGGATCACTCTCAAACATATATGTTCTTGAAACAAAAAACGGAAGGAAATATATAATAAAAGCACATAGGAATCCCGATTGGAGAGATAGACCTAGTCAAACATATATTAATGAGATGCTACAAACACAAGCAATCGCAACTGATCTAAAATCAGAATTTGATTATGCAAATATGGAATTACCTACTTTTTTATTCGCTTCAGGATTTATTTCATGCACGGAATATGTGGAAGGAGAGCGCCCAACGTATGATGAATTATCCAGGTTATTTAACAGTACAAGAATAGATTACTCAAGACCAAAGGGACAAAGAAGAGTATCATCTGTTAATCGAATTGTATTAAATTACATTCTTTCTAATAGAGACAATCCTTTATGGAATAACATTTACCCTGATTCTCATGGAAGGTCAATGTTTGGTTCAAGTGCTATAAACCGAGATAATTTTATCAAACGTTTTACAGATGGAAGAATTGTATGGATTGATCCCTTTGCGTATTTTACAACTCCACCCAGATAGCTATCTATAGATAGATAATCTTTTTATAAATGTAATAAAATCACAAACTCCCCTTTTGGCGTAGTTTTTTGGAAATGATTTAAACTTTCTGAAATTTTTTCTCGTCTTATTTCCTCATGTATCTTTGTGAGTTCTCGACAAAGAACTATTTCGATGTCACCAAACGCACTTTCCATTTCTTTGAGTGTTGTTAATAATTTGTGTGGTGCTTCAAAAAGAATAACTGTAGAATTTAAAAATTCTTGAGACTTTTTAATATTTTCATAAAAAGTTTTGCGGTGACCTGATTTGTGAGGTGGGTATCCTGTGAAAAAGAATTTATCTGTAGGAAGACCGCTTGAGGTTAATGCAGTTAAAATAGATGAAGCGCCGGGAATTGATTCTACTTTTATACCAAATTTTATACATTCTCGAACTAATTTAAATCCTGGATCTGAAATAAGCGGAGTACCTGCATCTGAAATTAAAGCTACATTTAAACCATTTTGTAAAGCAGTTATAATTTCAGGTATTCTCTGTATTTCATTTTGTTCATAATATGAAATAAGGTGAGGCTTCCTTTTGTCTTCGTGATTTGTGGCAAATTCGTTTAATAACTTGTCCAAAAACAACCCTGTTCTTCTTGTATCTTCACAGGCAATTGAGTCAACTTCAAAAAGAACTTTTAATGCACGAATTGTAATATCCTGAAGGTTTCCAATTGGTGTCGAAACTATGAATAGGGTACCCATGGAGAGATTATAGCAGTTTAGAATCGTCTAACCAAACCAACGACTCTTCCCTGTATACGAAGACTTTTTGGGTAAATAGGCTCCATAGTTGCATTTGCAGGCTTTAATACAACCTTATCGCCTTCTTTGTAAAATCTTTTAAGAGTTGCTAAATTATTGTCAACCAAAGCAACTACTATCTCGCCATTACTCGCCTGATTAACTTTTTCTATAACTACATAGTCTCCGTCGAGAATACCATCTTCAATCATTGAATCTCCCTTTACCTGCAAAACATATGAAGTTTTAGCTCCACTTAGCATAGATGCTGAAATCTGAAAAGTTGCATTCGGATCAGTATGCGGCTCAAGTGGCTTTCCTGCTGCTATATAGCCCATCAGGGGAAGCTCAATAGAAGGCGAAACGCCCATAAAAGTAGAAATAATATTTTCATCTTTTACCTGAAGAACTCTAGCGTTTCCATCAACTTTCTGGATATAACCTTTATCAACAAGGTTTCTAATAATTACATGAATTGTAGAAACCGCCCTATGACCGGTAGCATTGGCAATCTCCCGAAGCGTTGGAGCATATCCGTGCTTACTTTGAAATTGAACCAAATATTCTAAAACTTGTCTTTCTTTTCTGTAAAGTACTCCTGGCATATACAAAAAATATACGACATTTCGGGTATTTTATGCAAGAGGACAAAGTGGAACAAAATAGGTCAATATTAAGAAAGAATGGTATAATTAACTCCATGAAAAAAACAGTTCTTCTGGGAGTAACTAGTGGTATTGCTGCATACAAAACACTAGATCTGGTTAAAAAATTAAAAGATGAGGATATCGATGTCAGAGTTATTATGACAGCAAGTGCTGCAAAAATGGTATCCCCTGTTGAGTTCGAAAAAGCATCGGGACATAAAGTGTCACTAGAGCTTTTTGCAAGAGATTTTGATTATAAAAATATTTTAAAAATAAGAAAAGTTGATCATATTGAGCTTGCTGATCTTACTGATGTGATGATTATAGCTCCGGCTACAGCAAATATAATAGGAAAATTGGCAAATGGAGATGCTTCCGATTTCTTGACCACAACTGCGCTTGCGGTAACAGCACCAATTATTATTTGCCCTTCAATGAACGTAAATATGTGGAATAATCCTGTTGTAAAAGAAAACGTCTCTAAACTTAAAAATTTGGGTTATCAAATAATAGAACCGACTTCAGGAATGCTTGCCTGCGGATATGAAGGAGAAGGAAGATTAGCTGATATTGATGATATAAAAAATGAAATTTTAATTCAGTTAAATCGTAGTAAATCTCTTTTTGGAAAAAAGGTAATTGTTACTGCAGGAGGAACTATTGAAAAAATTGATGATGCCCGATTTATCACAAACAGAGCAACAGGTAAAATGGGGGCTGCAATTGCCGAAGAATGTTACATGCGCGGAGCAAATGTTTTACTTCTCAGAGCAAAAAGCTCTGTTAAGCCACGCTACTTAATAAAAGAAGAGGTTTTTGAAACAAATGAGGATTTGCAAAGATTAGTTAAGAAACATGTAAAAAACTATGATATTTTTTATCATACTGCTGCAGTATCAGATTTTAAACCAGATATAGTCAAAGGCAAAATCTCAAGCGAAAAAGAAGTAAGTTTGAAACTAAAACCGACTATAAAAATCTCCGACCAAATAAAAAAACTTAATAAAAATATTAAGCTTATTTTGTTTAAGGCTGAGTCGGGGACTGATTCTAATTTGATTAAAAAAGCAAAAGAAAAACTAAAAAAATCAAAAGCTGACGCAATAGTTGCAAATGATATAAGCAGAAGAGATCGCGGATTTGAAGCTGACACAAATGAGGTTTATGTTGTTTTGCCAAAAGGTGTAATTAAGCACTTCCCTATTGCTTCAAAAAAAGAAATAGCTAAAGAGATTATTGATTATTTAATTAATATTTGAAGCTGTTTTTTTATATTTTCCTCTCCATCTTCATTGTTATAAATTATGGAATGCGTGATATTAGGAATTTCAAAAATTGAAGCCATTTTTCTCCATTTTTTAAGCGATAAATCAAATCTATTACTCGGTAAACGTTTTTCTCTCGTGTCAATTTGTGTTTGTACCAAGATAAACTTCGCGTCAGGAAATGATTGTAAGAATTGTTTACGAAATTTTTCTTTTATAAATGTTTGAGAAATAACTATTTTTTGCTGCTGTAATTTCTTGATGCTTGCAATTAGTGTACTAAAAAATTCTTCCCGCATTTCGTCAGTAACTTGTTCCTGTAAAATTGCGTCTATGTATTTCTGAGTCATATCCTGATCTCCATCATGATGATAAAAACCAAAATACTTTTGCATTACATTTCCGACAAATGTTTTTCCGCTAGCCGGTAAACCAAAAATTACATATATTTCCATTTTATTTTGAGATTTTTTTGAAGATTAGACTCTTTATTCTGTTCTTGTCCATTTCTGATATTTCTATTATTACATTTCCAAGCTCTAATTTATCGCCTTTTTTAGGCTTGTGACCTAGAAGTCCAAAGACTAATCCTCCTATAGTTGAGTACCCTTCTCCATGAATAGGCAAGTTAAATCTAGACCTAATACCCTCAAGCGGAGTTAGACTATCAACTAAGTAAACACCATTTTTTTGTTTCTTTATTTCTTTGTCTGGTTGATCAAACTCATCATGTATTTCTCCAACCAAACTTTCCATGATGTCTTCCATAGTTACTATACCTGCAGTGCCTCCATATTCATCATTAACAACTGCCATATGAACTCTTTTCTTTCTCATGTCCAAAAGCACGTCATCAATCCTTCTTGATTCAGGTACGTGTAGTACATCTCTCATAAGTCCTGTCTGGGAAATTTTTATTCCAGTGTCTTTTTTAAGAAAAGTTTTATAAAATCCGCTCATAATTTTTAATTTGGGGTCAGAAACGACAAATTTATATATTTCTTTAATGTGTACAAAGCCAACAATTTCATCGATAGATTCTTTATATATTGGAAATCTACTATGAAATTTTTTATCTGCTGCTGCAAGCAGTTTTCTAAGTGGAGTTTCTGTATCAAAAGCAATAATTTTAATTCTGTGAGTCATAATTTGCTTTACAGGTAAATCTCCAAATTTTAAAACACTATAAACCATTTCTGCTTCGTTTTTTTCAATAGCCCCCTGTTCAGCGCTTTGAGCAAGAATCATTTTAATTTCTTCTTCGGAATGAGCTGCATGCTCTTCTGAAGAAGAGCTAAATCCAAGTGCTTTAGTGACTAAATCTCCTAATTTATTAATAAACCAAATAAAAGGTTTAAAAATTAGCATAAATAATGTAAATGGTGCAATTAAAAACAAAGATGCTTTTTCTGCTTTTTGTAATGCAATATTTTTGGGAACAAGTTCTCCAATAACAATATGAAAAGAAGTTATTATAATAAAAGCGAAAGCAAATGCTGCTGCATGAGAAGTAATTATTGCTGCTTCATTCGGTAAAAATGTATTAAAAGAGGGTTCTAATAAACCAGCTATCACAGGCTCACCTATCCAACCAAGAGCAAGTGATGCAAGTGTTATACCAAGCTGTGTTGCCGAAATAAATGTACTAACGTTCTCAAGCGCTTTTTGTACAAGCTTTGCTGATTTATTTCCTTTTTTTACAAGTTCATTAATTCTTGTTTTTCTGACAGCAACAAGAGCTAGCTCTGAAGCGACAAAAAAGCCGTTGAGTAAAACCAGAAATATAACAAATATTATCTCAAGTAAAATTTCCATTAAACCAGATTATACCATTTTTGATCTATTTATTGAGTAAAATGTTATCTATTAACCTAGTTTTGCCAAATTTAACAGCAATGCTCACAAGTGCTTGTTTCTCAATTCTTTCCAGTTCTTCCAATGTTTTTAGGTCAGAAATGCTTATATAGTCAATCTTTCCCGAAGTTTTATTAATAAGTTTTTCTATCTCTTTTACAATCTTCTCGGTATCTTTTTCACCGGATTTGAATAATTTTTCTGCAAGAGATAAGGATTTATAAATAACAGCAGCTTCTTGACGTTCTTTTTTATCTAAAAACACATTTCTACTGCTCATTGCCAAACCGTCTGATTCACGGATAGTTTCTCCGACTACTATCTTTATCGGAAAATTCAGGTCTTCAATCATCTTTTTCATTACCAAAACCTGCTGAGCATCCTTTTGACCAAAATAAGCATGTGTAGGCTGTATAATATTGAAAAATTTTGAAACAACTGTAGCTACTCCTGTAAAATGACCGGGACGAGATTTTCCTTCCAGTTTTAGTGGCAATTTTTCAAGACTAATATAGGTTTCAAAATCATTAGAATAAAATTCTTCTGTTTTTGGTAAAAAAACAATATCTGTATTTACTTTTTTAAGAAGTTCTAAGTCCTTTTTTATGTTTCTTGGGTATTTATTTAAATCTTCGTTTGGCAGAAACTGCTTTGGATTTACAAAAATACTTACTATTACATGATCGCATTCTTTTTGCGCTAACTTAACTAGGCTTAAATGTCCTTCATGTAAATATCCCATTGTCGGTACAAAACCGATTTTTCCTGACAAATTCTCTCTTGTCTTACGCATCTTTTCAATTGTTTCAACAGTTTTTATACTCATTTACAACCGATTATAACATGTATATAATATAGGCTAGAAATGAAAGAGTCTAGAACACTTACAGAACTGGCAAAATTCATTCGTTACTTAATCTTAATTTCATCTTCATCGGCAGGTTCAGGTCACCCTACCTCGTCTCTTTCTGCTACAGATTTAATGACAGTTTTACTTTTCAATAAATACTTTAAATTTGATCTAGAAAACCCCAAGAATCCAAACAATGATAGACTAATTTTCTCAAAAGGCCATGCCTCCCCTCTTTTTTACGCACTTTTTACTGCCGCAGGAGCGATTACTGAGGAGGAAATAAAAACTTTTAGAAGATTTGGGAGTAGACTAGAAGGACATCCCACGCACAATTTTCCTTTTACTGAAGCACCCACAGGATCACTTGGGCAGGGCTTATCAATTGGTCTAGGAATGGCATTAAATGCTAAGTATTTGGACAAATCAAACTACAAAACCTATGTACTTATGGGGGATAGTGAAATAGCAGAAGGATCCGTATGGGAAGCTATCCAAATTGCTGCATATTATAAGTTAGATAATTTGGTAGGAATTATAGATGCCAATCGTCTGGGACAAACAAATCAAACTCTTTACGGACATGATATCAAATCAATAGCTAAAAGAGTTTCCTCATTTGGATGGAATGTGATTTCAATTGATGGTCATTCAATGAGCGAGATAAACAAAGCTTTTGATAGAGCGCAAAAAGTCAAAAATGCGCCTGTAATGATAATTGCAAAAACTTTTAAAGGTAAAGGTATATCATTTTTGGAAAATAAAGAAAACTGGCACGGAAAAGCACTTGATGCAGAAAAACTTAAACTTGCCCTTTCTGAACTTGGTGAAATTAAAAAAATAAAAGGAAAAGTAGCAAAACCAAAAACAACAAAAATCACTAAACAAAGGCCTAAAACAATAAAACAGATAAACTACAAAAGCGGAGACTCTATTGCTACCCGCAAAGCATATGGAGACGCACTTGTAAGAATATATCCAAAACATCCCGAAATTGTTGTTCTTGATGCAGAAGTGAGCAATTCTACCTATGCAGAAAATTTCAAAAAAGTTTACCCAGATAAATTTTTTGAGATGTTTATCGCAGAACAAAATATGGCTGGAACTGCAATAGGATTTTCCAGAAGAGGAAAAATTCCTTTCATTTCAACGTTTTCAGCTTTTTTTGCCAGAGCTTTTGACCAGATAAGGATGAGCCAATACGCTGAAAGTAATATCAAATTTGTAGGATCTCACGCCGGAGTTTCTATTGGTGAAGATGGAGCATCTCAAATGGGACTTGAAGACATAGCTATGTTTAGAACACTTCTAAATAGTGTAGTTTTGTATCCTAGTGACGCTGTTTCTTCTGAAAAATTAGTTGAACAAGCTGCAAATCATTATGGAAACGTTTATATAAGAACTACCAGAAATGCAACTCCTGTTTTGTACAAAAATAACGAAGAATTTCCAATCGGTAAAAGTAAAACTCTAAAAACAAGTAATAAAGACAAAATAACTGTAGTTGCAGCAGGAATTACACTACATGAAGCTCTGATTGCATATGAAGAGCTTAAAAAACAAAATATTTTAATAAGAGTTATTGATCTCTATAGCATAAAACCAATTGACAAAAAAACTCTTGAAAAGGCTGCGAAAGAAACAAAAGCAATTATCACAGCTGAAGATCACTTTGCAGAAGGCGGAATAGGTGAAGCTGTAAAAAGCGTTTTATCAGAAAGCAAAGCCAAAGTTTATTCACTAGCTGTCCGCAAAATGCCCCGAAGCGGAAAAATGCAGGAACTTCTAGATTTTGAAGAAATAGGAAGTAAATCAATCATTAAAAAGGTCAAAGAATTAATCTAAAATTTTGTATAATCAAATAATGCAAGCTACAACCAAGAAGCAGGTCATTGAAACAATTGCATTATTTGGGGGAATAATAGCAATATTTTTTGAATGGCTCGCAGTCTTACTATTCTATATAAATTTCCCAACAGAATTTGGCGGTGAAAAACCAATCAGCTATTTTGCCACCCTTCCGCAAACAAGAATTATTTTTGTCTCATGTCTTAGTCTTGCTGCTATAAGCTTCTGGATATTTGTAAGATGGCATTTGAAAAAACGTATTGAAACTCCAGTTAAGGTATTTGCCTTGTCTATGCTTTTTTATTTTGGGACTGCAGTTTTTCCTTTTGAACTGGATAATGGAATGAGCGAAAATATACATAAACTTTTTGCTTACTTATTTGGATTGACGTTTATTTTGGGAATTTATCTTATCGGAAAGAACAGCATTTACAAAAAACTAAAATTTTTTTCGCATGCAATTACCGTAATTGTCCTTCTATTAAATTTATTAATGTTTTTTGCAGTTGATAAAACACATATCCTATTTTTTGAAGTTCTAGCAGGATTCTTATGTCAAATATGGACTGTAGGTATAACCTATTTTACTTATAAAATTAAGCAATAACACACCAAGCATGACGCTAACTTTTAAAGTTTATTCTCTACAAAGTTTTATTGATAAATCTTTTGGGCTTCTGAGGTTCGCAAAACCACAACCCGTTTATCTTCAAACAAGATTTGGTATTCATACATTTTTTATGAGATATTCAATTGATGTTTTGATTTTGGATAAAGATAATAAAGTTACAAGACTTAAAGAAAATTTAAAACCAAATAGGATCTTTGTCTGGCCGGTAATTTTTAATCAAGTAATAGAATTTCCAAACGGAGAAATAAAGAAACGGAAAATAAAATTAGGAGATAGAATTATTACATCTTTAAAATCCTAAATCTTCCTCAACTAAGATTATATTGATTTTCCTTCCGATAAAAGGAGATTCTCCTTTAAAAATAACAATCTTATTAAGGGTAGTGTGTACATTAAATTTATTCATCATGTGTTTATCTTCCAGAGGAATAACATACTCCTCAAGTCTTTTCATAGCTTCATCGACATTGGAAACAATCTTCTTTGTACTTAAAACAAAAATAAGATTGGGAGAAGTAAATACTATATGCGGCAACTGACTGCCAGTATTGCTGGCAATGACCATTTCTCCTTCTTCGGTTAAGGCATGAACACTTCCAAGGTAAAAATCAGAAAGAGATGATTGTTTTCGAAGCTCATGTCTTTTTGCTTCATCATTTACTGATGTGATTTGAGCATGTAAATCAAGCCATTTATGTTCTTTTTTTGCCAGATACTCTAAATAACCAATTTGTTCAAGCGTTACAGAAGCTCCATTCATAATTGATACACCAGCGGGGATTAGTTCTTTAATTTTTTCCAGAGCTTCTTTTTTGGTTTTTACCAAAATCGGATTGTAGTTTTTGTTTTTAAGAGCTGTTATTGTTTTATCAACAGTTTCCTTAGAAGCAGGGGTTGAATAATTTTTTATATTTGTCATTATATGTTATAATTACTATAGAATTTAGAGTACTATAAAAAATATAGTACTATAAAATATATAGTATGTCAATAGGTCAAAAAAATAAATTAGGCAAAGAGGTAAATTATGTTCTAAAAGTCCTTGGCGACGACCATATTCTTTGTATTATTGCCAACCTCAGAGACGGCGGCATGCGCTTCAATGAGCTCCAAAGAGCACTTGAAATAAATCCCACAACTCTTACAGATAGACTTACAAAGCTCGAAGAGGAAGGAGTTGTCAGCAAGAAGAAAGAAACTCTGGATAAACTGTCGGTTGTATATGAATTAACAAAAAAAGGCATGGGAATACTACCAATTATGAAAGAGTTCGAAAAATTCGCGGACAAGTTCCCAAGACGCAAAAATGACGTGTTGGCAGTTTACGAAAAATGTCGAACTTCATTTGATTAGCTCGGCCTTCGGCCTCGCTTGCTCCGGCGCGGCGCCTCCACCCGCCGCGCCTCCGCTATTTTTTGCGCGCGCGATTTTCTCGCCCTACGGGCGAGCAAAGAATTCATTTTTAGTTTTTCTTGCCCCATCCACCCGTTGCGCGGAAAATGAACATACTCCCTTATTATAAAACAAAAACGTTGAGAATGGGTACGTAAGAACAATTATAGTTGACTTTTAGCGAACCTGATAGGAGATTTCTTTCTCGAAGTTTCCTTGAGTGTAAAGTTTTACCAGATACGTGCCAGGAAACCGTTTGCTGGCTACCGTTTTGAGGTTGAAGTTAAAAGACACATAGTCAACTCCTGACTTGGTGGTTGTAAGGCTGCCGTGGTCGATATACTTGCCTTGAAAATATCTCACATACTCAAACTTAGTCCCTTTAGGTGGTTTGTTGACTTCGAGTACTGCAAAAACTTCTGGGTCTTTGGTAGCAAATGAGGTTACCCCAACTCCGCCTTTGTTGATTTTTGGATCAAAAGATTTCGTGGTAGTTACTCCCAAAATCATTCCCGGGGTTGCTGGCGGTTTCTGCCCCAAAAGCTTGGAGAAAAAAGATTGTGGCTTGGTTGCGGTAGAAGTAGGGGAAGTAGAAGTTCCTCTCCCCAAATTTTGGTAGACCAAAAGTCCCACAACCGCAAGCACAATTACTGCCACAATGGCGATTGGTGTAACCCCTTTTTGGTTTTTAGATGGTTTTGATTTCATTGATTCTCGTTATCTGAACTATTTGAATTAGAGCCAGTACTTGAACCGTTGTTCGACCCATTATTGGAACTTCCATTTTGCTGACTTGAATCTTGTTCACCGTTTGTTTTTCCCTGATCTTCAGCAGATGAACCATTTGAGTTCTCCTCTTCAGCATCTTTCTCCCCAGACTCTCCCTCCTCGCCTTCTTGGTTGCCTTGAGCTTCGTCTTGGTCAATTTGCTCATCAACGTCCAGATTATCGACATCGCCATCATCTTTGTTTCCCTGTTGCCCATCATCGTTCTCATTTTCGTTGATTACCCTCTGACTCTCTTGCGCGTCAACGTCATTTTCAATTGACTCAATCCCTTCTTGCACATCGTTAGCATAGTCGCTTTGTACCGTTCCTGGTTCTGGTTTAGGAATATCTTTTACCTCGATAGTCTGGGCAAAAACCGGGCTTACGAAAAGAAAAAATACGAAAAAAGCTGTTAACAATTTTGGAATATATCTCATTACTTAAAATATGGCAGGTCGAAAACAGAATGTCAAGCGTTTTTGGTTTTTAGCAAATTCAAAATATCTTCCTTTCTATAACGCCTGTCTTTCCGTGCTCCAAAGCGAATCGCCTTTAAAATTCCTTTTTCGTCCCATTGCCGTAACGTGTTAGGATGGACTTTCAAAATTTCGCAGACCTTTTTAAGGGTAAGCAATTCTGGAATTTTTACTTCTTTTATCATTGTATTTTAACCTACCATTTGCTACTATTAGTTTACAGAATTTATTTTCCTAGTGCAAGGAGAAATTATGGCTTTATCAAAAAACATGGAATTATGGCAAATAAAAAGCTTTCTTGAGGATGAGGTAAAAGAGCAAATCTTTTTAGAAATCGCTCCAATTTTATATATTGGTCAACCCGCTGGTGGATATTTTGGAGTAACCCGGCAGATACTTTGTTTTATTGATTTTCTAGGAGCGCTATATTGTGGTTATCCCGAGAATGAGAAGAAGCAAGACTTGAAGAATTATAAACGGATGAGAATATCAAAGTCTGAAAAAGTCGAGAGATTTATTATGGAATTTTTCGGAAACGAAATCGATCCTAAATATAAAGAAAATGGCAAAATTTTCTATCAGATGTATCGGCACGGATTAGTACATTTGTATCAACCAAAAACAATTAGGCGAAAAACTGGCCGTGTACTTAGCTGGGCATTATACAAAGGTCAACGAGAAAGTCACCCAGAAGGATTTGATACTCAGGGAGGAAAATTTACTATTCCAAATGCGAGACATTTAGATATTGTCGTTGATCCCCGTAACAAAAATGAAGATCTATTAACAATTTCGATAACCTGTCTCTATAAAGACCTTTTAACTATTATTGATCGACTTTATAAAAACATTGAAGAAAACAAGAATGACGAGTTAAAAAAGTGGAGAGAAACGGCAAATGCGATTATGGAAGCAGAAGAAGAAAGTTAGTAAAGTATAAAAGTTCTTTAAAATTTTTGCGTTTTTCTTTTAGTCCGCCTTTGGCGGACTGTTCGAGCCGACAGTTTCGGAGGCGCGGCGGGTGGAGGCGCCGCGCCGGAGCAAGCGAGGCCGAAGGCCGAGCTAATCAAATGAGGTTCGACATTTTTTGTAAACGGCCAGCCAGTAAGAATTGGAGAGAGGTCGGGAGGTAGCGCTTTCCGCGCCCGCCTCCGCGGAAAGCGCGTCAAATCCGCCTTTTTTGAAACTTGCGGACAGCCGCCGGAAAAAGAAGGAAGAAAAAACGCAAAAATTAGGCTTCTTGGAAAGAAGCCTTGCTCACTATCGTTCGCTTAAAGATCTTTTAAGAGATATGATAAAAATATGATCAAATATATTGCTTATTGCAGAAAATCAACAGACGAACCAGACAGACAAATTTTGTCAATCGAGGCACAAGTTGCCGAGCTTAAGGAGTTCGCCGCAAAAGAAAATTTGAAAATTGTCTCTTTTGTAACCGAGAGTAAAACCGCCAAAGAACCGGGGAGAGAAAAATTTGCGGAAGCTTTAGAGATGATAGAAAATGGCAAAGTCGCCGGTATCATTTCATGGCATCCAGACAGACTTGCCAGAAATTCTGTTGACGGCGGAAAGATTATCTATTTACTGGATACTGGAAAACTTCTAGACTTAAAATTTCCTAGTTTTTGGTTTGAGAATACCCCGCAAGGCAAGTTTATGTTAGGAATTGCCTTTAATCAGTCTAAGTATTATGTAGATAATCTTTCCGAGAATGTGAAGCGGGGTAATCGCCAAAAACTTCGCCGCGGTGAGTGGCCGAACCAGGCGCCTTTTGGATACTTAAACATCAGCAAGAAAATTGAGGTTGATAAAAAGCGAGCCAAGTATGTGCAAAAAGCTTTCCAGCTTTTTGCCACCGGCGGCTATGGCTATGCGGATATTCGCAAATTTTTCAATCAAAATAAAATGTTTAACAAGTCTGGCCATGAACTTCATCTGGATAAAGTCAAAAGAATTTTGACCGACCCGTTCTATTACGGAGTGATGAAATTTTGCGGCGAATTATACGAGGGAAATCACCCACCCTTAATTTCCAAGAAACTTTTTGATAAGTGTCAGGAAATTGTGAACATCAAAAGCCGCAAAGTCAAAAACAACAAACACCTATTTGATTTTCTCGGACTTGTAAAGTGTGGCGAATGTGGCGGCGCAATCACTGCCGAAAAGCACATTAAGAATTACAAACGAACCAATAGAACCGTTGAGTATGTGTATTACCGTTGTTCAAAGAAAATGGGTGATTGCTCTCAAAAATATATTGATAAAGAAGAAATTGAGAAACAATTAAAAGAAATTGTTTTGCGAGCATCACTGCCGCCCTTCGCCGCCAAAAAGTTTCTTGAGTGGGCGAACAAAGACGCAAATGACGAAAAGCAAAAATCATCAGGAATTGTTACAACTTATCAACTGCAACTCAAAGAAGCAGAAGAAAAGACGGATCGTTTACTCGAAGGCTATTTAGACAAGGTTATTAGCTCCGAAGATTACCAAAAGAAGAAGAACGAATTAGTCGAAACAAAATCGCTTCTCAATTCCAAAATTAAGGGAATTTCGATAAATGGCGTTGAGTGGCTCGAACTTTTTCAAGAATTCGTAAATAGTGCGCTTTCAGCGCACAAAATCGCGCGCGCAAAAAATAGTTGCCATGATTTATCTATCATGGCAAAAACTGTCGGCTCGAACTTCTTTTTAAAGGATCGGCGGCTGTCCGCAAGTTTCAAAAAAGGCGGATTTGACGCGCTTTCCGCGGAGGCGGGCGCGGAAAGCGCTACCTCCCGACCTCTTTCCAATTCTTACTGGCTGCTGGACTAGGATTCGAACCTAGATGAAAGGATTCAGAGTCCTCTATCCTACCATTAGATGATCCAGCAAAGTGGGTTAATTTTACTAAAATTGAGGGGAAAAAGCTATTGAATCTATCTTGCGAGCTGGATAAAGCTTCTTGAGTCAACATCAAACCAGAAATTTGGACCTTTGGCGCCATCTGTCTTTTTTGTTTTTATATGCAATAGTCCACGACTATCCCATCCGGTTGCTTCCACAAATTCATAGTTTTGTTGTTTGTTTTGAAAAAGCGTTGTTACATTTATGTATTTTTCTGTTTCACTAAAATTCTCTCCTGAAGAATTAAAAACCAGCACCTGAGGAGTAAGTGGATCATTCTCAACTATAAAAACAAAAGTACTACTTGGAGACCAACTGTTTTGCGGAAGAGCAAAAGCATCTGGCTTTGCTGTTTTAGTAAAAATAGTACGTTCTCCTTTTTCATCCAGAACTGTAAACGCATACAAAACAAGACCATCATCCTGAAGATTTGACTGCATAACTAATTTAATTTTACCGTCAATTGATTTTGTTTCAGATAATTTTGGTTCGGGAGTAGGAGTATCGTACGTAGCATTTGTAATGCTTTGAGTTTTCTCGTCAGATTTACTAAAAATCAAAAGACCAACTAAGACACCAAGCAGAAGACTAATAAGAACTATAATTTTCTTCATCTACATCTAGAGTAGAATTATATAAATAATATGTCAAGTAAATTCTGAGCGGGCGATCCCGATTAAATCGGGACTGTCTTTTCCTTGCCTGCCCGCCATAACTTGAGCGGTGAACCGGATTCGAACCGGCGACCTCTTCCTTGGGAAGGAAGCATTCTACCACTGAACTACCACCGCATAAGGCAAGTGCAGGCGGGGAAGGAAACATGTAGCCGACCTGCCCGCCAACTGCTTTGCAGTAAGCAATGCAGGCGGGTACACCACGCCCGCGATATGCACAATAATAGCAGATTTTAATAGAATTTCTAAGGATTAGTTTCGTGGAATTTTGAGGACATTTCCAGGATGTATAAAATTTGGATTTGTGAGATTGTTTGCTTTGGCAATTTCTGTCCATTTGTAACCATCTCCATAAGAACGAACAGCTATGCTCCAAAGATCATCACCTTTGATCACTGTATATGTCTCATCTGCAATTCTCATTGTTCTGGAAACTACTGCTTCATCTTCACCTGTCATCACTGTTGCATCTTTTAATTTTACAGAAGGAAGCATAAGTTTATTTCCTGCAAAAATTAAGCCAGGATTAGCGAGTTTATTTTCATTTGCTATATCTACCCAATTGTATCCACTACCGTATGCTTTTTCGGAAATCGACCAAAGAGTATCACCTGCAACTACGGTATAAGTTTGACCAATTTTTGGTTTTGAATCTGAAATATTCATCGAATCTACATCAGCAATTGTCGGTGTAGGCTCTCCGTATTTATTTCCCTGTCTGTTGCTAAAAATTGAAATAACTAAAATTGTTAAAATTATTACTGCAATTATTCCTAAAATTAAACTTGTATATGATTCTCCTATACGGAAGTTTTCGAAAATTTTGGAATAAACTGATTTTGTGGATTTTGCTTTCTTAGAAACAGAAGTTTTAACTACTGCTTTTTTTGCCGGTTTTGTGGATTTCTTACTTACTTTTTTTGTTGTTTTTTTTGCCGCCATTATAAATCTTTCCGGGCAGAAAAACTTAAAGAGAGTATACAAAGTTTTCTAGTTAAATGCAACATGCGGGATGGACGGGACTCGAACCCGCGACCTCCTCCGTGACAGGGAGGCGCTCTAACCAACTGAGCTACCACCCCCCGCGTAATTTAAGATTATCCCACATCTTGCAAGATTGGTCAATGCTCTGCTAAACTCATTTTGTGACAAACTCAGACGTCAGCAAACTTCTTCGCAATGTAGCCGCAGCCTACAGCGTGAAAGATGATAAAAAATACCGCTTTCAGATACTTGCCTACCAAAAAGCAGCAGACTCACTAGAACATTCTACTTCTGAACTAAAAGAGCTATATAAAGAGGGAAAATTAGATCAACTAGCTGGCATCGGACCTTCAATTAAATCTCACCTTGAAGAATTACTAAAAACAGGAAAGGTAAAACATTTTGAAGAAGTTTTATCCTCTGTTCCGGCTGCTATGTTTCCTCTTCTAGATATCCCCTCTTTTGGTCCTAAAAAAGCATACCGATTGGTAACTGAATTTAAATTAACAAATCCAAAAACTGTTACCACCGACTTAGTTAAACTTGCAAAAGAAGGGAAAATTGCTCCACTTGCAGGTTTTGGTGAAGAATCACAGAAAGATGTGATCCAAGCTATAGATGAATTTGGAAAAGGAAAAACCAAAACATCCCGCATGACTCTTTCTTATGCCAATACTCTCGCTAAAAAAATAATTGATTATTTGTTTGAGTCAAAGTCAGTAAAACAGGCTTATACTCTCGGGAGTTTAAGACGTAAAAAAGAAACAGTCGGAGATATTGATATTGCTGTTGCCACCGATGATCCAAATAGTGTCATGGAATACTTTATAAATTATCCCCACAAAGAGCGTATTATTGAAAGAGGAGATCATTCTGCTTCGATTTTAACTTCGACTGGTAAACAAATTGACCTTATGGTACAACCTACAAGCGGTTTTGGAGCACTACTACAGCATTTTACAGGCAGTAAAGAGCATAACGTTGCTTTGCGCGAGCTTGCTCTTTCTAAAGGACTGTCATTATCTGAATACGGAATAAAGAAAAAGGGTGATGACAAGATTGCTAAATACGAAACTGAAGAAGCTTTTTATAAAGCTTTAGGTTTACAATGGATTACTCCTGAAATCAGAGAGAATAAAGGAGAAATAGAACTGGCAAAGCACAACAAACTCCCAAAACTTATAGAACTTAAAGATATAAAAGGAGACTTTCATCTTCATTCTAGCTATCCAATTGAACCAAGTCATGATGCAGGTCTAAATACTATGGAAGAAATGATTAAAAAAGCCATAGGTCTGGGATATAAATATCTTGGTTTCTCAGAACATAACCCAAGCATCTCAAAACACAGTAAAAAAGAAGTTTTTGAAATTCTTGCAAAAAGGAAAACATTTATTGATCATTTAGCTTCAGAGTATAAAAAAAGTATACGAGTATTTTCTCTGCTCGAAACAGATATTTTACCAAATGGAGACTTAGCAATCGATGATGATGCTCTTTCACTTCTCGATGCGACAATCGTTTCTATACATAGTACATTTAATATGGATAAAAAAACTATGACCGAAAGAGTTTTAAAGGGATTAAGCCACAAAAAAGCCAAGATCCTTGCCCATCCCACCGGAAGACTTCTAAATGAACGAGCAGGATATGAACTCGATTGGGCAAAACTTTTTGAATTTTGTAAGAAAAGTAATAAAGCGCTTGAAATAAATGCCTGGCCTCAACGACTTGACCTACTGGATGTTTTGGTCAAAGAAGCAGTCAGTAAAGAAATAAAACTTATAATAAATACCGACAGTCATAATGTAGAACAAATGGATATGATGGAGTACGGCGTGTCAGTCGCAAGACGGGGCTGGGCTACATCAAATGACATTTTAAATTCAATGAGTTATAATGATTTAGAAGAGTGGTTTAAAAGGTAGGTGATAGATATGGATCCATTAGTAGTTACTTTAATCATTGTTGGTGTCGTACTTCTTTATGCTTGGATTATCTATAACAGTCTCGTTACTGCAAAAGTTCGTATCCAGGAAGCTTTATCACATATAGATGTGCAACTCAAAAGAAGAACTGATTTAATTCCAAATTTAGTTGAATCAGTTAAAGGATATGTCAAACACGAAAAAGGAGTTTTAACCGAAGTCACCAAAGCAAGAACAAGCTTAATGAAAGCAAATACAACTGCCGAAAAAGCACAGGCAAACAATATGCTCACTGACACGCTTAAATCTCTTTTTGCGGTAGCCGAAGGTTATCCTGATCTTAAGGCAAGCAATAATTTCTTAAGTTTGCAGGAAGAACTTTCTGATACAGAAAATAAAATTGCTTATTCAAGACAGTTTTACAACACAAGTGTTCTTGACTATAATACAAAAATTAAAACTTTCCCAAGTATGATTTTTGCTGGCCTTTTTAATTTCAAATCAGAAGAATTCTTCGAAACCGAAGAGGGTGACAAGAAACCAGTAAAGGTTAATTTTTAATGAGCGTCTATTCTGCAATTTCTGCAAACGTCTGGAAAAGCTATTTAATTTTAGCTTTATTTATTGTGTTTACAGCAACTGTAGGATATATAATTGGGCGCGCTATGGGGGACACTATTTCTTTTGGTGTACCTATTTTTATTTTTTCTATTATTTATAGTTTTATAAGTTATTTTTTTTCTGACAAAATAGTTTTAGCAACATCTGGTGCCAAAGAAATAAAGAAAAAAGATAATCCTGAACTTTTCCGTACTGTAGAAAATTTAAGCATCGGAAGTGGCGTAACTATGCCAAGAGTTTATGTTATTAAAGATTCCTCACCAAATGCTTTTGCTACAGGCAGAGATCCAAAACATGCTTCAATTGCTGTAACTACTGGAATTTTAGAGAGATTGAACAAGTCAGAATTGGAAGGAGTCTTAGCTCATGAATTATCACATGTTAAAAACTTTGACACTCGGCTTTTAGCAATTACAGCAGTTTTAGTTGGATTTATATCTCTACTTGCTGATATGTTCATGAGACATCTTTTTTGGGGTGGCGGATTTCGAAATGACGATAGGGACAACAGAGCGCAGGCAATTTTTTTAGTAATTGGGATAATTCTGGCAATTATCGCACCAATTGTCGCAACACTTATTCAACTTGCAGTTTCCAGAAAAAGAGAGTTTTTGGCTGATGCATCCGGTGCTCTTTTGACCCGCTATCCTGAAGGACTTGCCAGTGCTCTTGAAAAAATTTCATCAAATCCAAAACCTCTATCAACAGCAACAAGTGCAACAGCACATCTTTTTATAGTTAATCCCTTTAAAGGTAAAGGCTTTTCCGGTTGGCTAACTAATGCCTTCTCCACTCATCCGCCAATTAAAGAAAGAGTCAAAATTTTAAGATCAATGTAAAAATAAATGATAAATCTACCAAATCTTCTGTTAATTATTTTCGGTAAATTATTTTCAGTTATTGTAAATGTTTTTAACTTAGGAGCAGGTTCTACATGGCCAGGCCATATTGCTTTAAATATAAATAAGCATTTTGTAAAGGAAGTTTTATCAAAATCAGATATTAAAATAATCTTAATAGCAGGTACAAATGGCAAAACAACAACAACCAAATTAATAAAAACAGGACTTGAAAAAAATAACAAAACAGTAATTCAAAATAAATCCGGAGCAAATCTTTTGAATGGAATCGCTTCTGTTTTAATTCAAAATTCAAATATTATGGGGGGGATAAAACAGGATTTTGCTATTTTTGAAGTTGATGAAAATACACTTCCTCTGGTTTTGAATGAAATTCAACCTGAATATTTAGTTTTATTAAACTTATTTCGTGACCAACTTGATCGCTATGGCGAGGTAAATACAATTGTTGATCTTTGGAAAAAATCTATTAAAAAACTAACCGAAAAAACAACACTTATTCTAAATGCTGATGATCCACAAATTGCATATTTAGGAAATGGACAAATAGTGCCATATTTTGGGCTTGCAGATTCCCAATTTGGTAATGGTAAACTTCAACACGCAGCAGATTCTGTCTCATGTCCAAAATGTGGAAACAAACTAACCTTTGGTGCCCTTGCTTTTTCTCATTTAGGTAACTGGAATTGTAAAAATTGTAAGCTAAAGAGACCAAAAATAGAAGCAGAAAAATTTTCTATTTATCCCCTACCAGGACTTTACAACAAATACAATGTACTTGCAGCAAGTCTTGTGCTCAAAAAAATTGGACTAACAAGCGAGCAGATTCAGGATGCTTTTACAGATTTTGAGCCAGCATTTGGACGTCAGGAAATAATCAATTATAAAAACAGAAATATTCAAATTTTTCTGTCAAAAAATCCAACAAGCTTTAACCAAAGTTACCAGACCATAAAAGAACTTGGTGGAAAAAATTTGTTATTGGTTTTAAATGACAGAATTCCTGATGGTCGAGATGTATCATGGATTTGGGATATAGATTTGCCTGATTTAAATAGTTTCAAACAAATTCTGATTGCCGGAGATAGAGTATATGATATGGCACTACGTATGAAATATGAACTGGGAATTAAGGACTACGAATTGCGAATTAGAACATTTGAAGATCTAAATAAAGCTGTTGATAGTGGTATAAAACTCATAAATGAAAACGAAACATTATTTGTACTTCCAACTTACTCTGCGATGCTTGAAGTGCGAAAAATTATAACAGGAAAGAAAATTTTATGAAAAATAATACAAAATATTCACTAACAATAGGCTGGCTTTATCCGGAATTAATGAGCACTTATGGTGATCGGGGAAATATTCTCGTGCTACAGAGACGTTGCCAATGGCGCGGAATTGATGTTGAAATTGTTCCTGTTGATCAAGCGACTGGAGAACAAAAAATAAAATCTATTGATTTACTTTTTGGTGGAGGCGCACAAGATCGAGAACAAGAGATAGTTATGAAAGATTTATATAAAAAAAAGAGATACATAAAAGAATTAATTGAAAAAGATGTGCCTGCTCTTTTTGTATGTGGAGCGCCACAACTTATGGGAAAATATTATGAACCTGCGGTTGGAAAACGAATTGAGGGCCTGGGTATATTTGATATGATCTCCAAACATCCAGGAGTTAATAAGCCCCGACTTATTGGAAATATAGTAGCGGAAGTTCAATGGAGAAATTTCTCAACTTTCAATTCTCAACTCTCAACTCTGGTCGTTGGTTTTGAAAACCATGGGGGCAGAACCTATCTTGAAGCAAATATGAAACCTTTTGCTAAAGTAATTAAAGGTTTTGGGAATAATGGTGAAGACGGTACAGAAGGAGTTGTTTATAAAAACGCCATTGGCTGTTATCTTCATGGACCACTTCTTCCTAAAAATCCACAAATTGCTGATTTTCTGATCCAGAAAGCTTTGGAAGTAAAATATAAAACAAAAATTTCGCTAGAAACTTTGGACGACGAAATTGAACAAAAAGCAAGAAATGCGATCCTAAAAAAGTTAAATCTAAACGCAGATAATATATAATAGGCACAAATGACAGAAAAAAAATTAACAACTTTTTACATAGTCAGACACGGTGAAACTGACTGGAATAATAAAAAAGTAGTTCAGGGTCATACAGATATCCCTCTTAACAAAACAGGACAAAATCAGGCAAAAGAGATTGCAAAAAAATTTAAAGATATTAAATTTGATTTAGCTTTTTCTTCCGACCTACTTAGAACAAAGCATACGGCAGAAATTATTCTTTTGGAGCGCAAATTGGTAGTTGAAACCACCAAAGTACTTCGTGAAAGATATTTTGGTAGCTTAGAGGGCAAGCACGTAAGTGTTTTACATTCCCATATGCAGTTACTTAGACAATTAAATAAAGAAGCACGAGTAAAGCACAAGATTGCAGGCGAAGTCGAAAGTGATGATGAATTTTCGAGCAGAATTTTAACTTTTCTTAGAGAAACAGCAGTCTCTTATCCTGGAAAAACCATATTTGTCAGTGCTCATGGTGGAACAATTAGACAGTTGTTAATACATTTAGGAGAATTGACTTACGAGCAATCTGATATAATCACCGTTATCAACACAGGCTATATAAAACTGGAAACTGACGGAGTAGATTTTTTTGTTAAGGAAAAAGCCGGAATTAAAAAAAGAAAAGAAATTCCGGAATCAGTGTAGATTATGAGTTCAAAAAAACTTAAAATTGCAATTATTTCCTGCGGAGGCACAATAACAATGGAGCCGGGTATTAAAGGTGCCTTAGAGCCAAAAAAATCAATCGGGGAAGTCCTGAACGGAGTTAACTTGTCGACTGTTTCGAAAAATATAGATATTCCCGTCTATCTTCAAGTAGAATTATTTAAGTACGATAGCACAGATTTAAATAGTGAGCATTGGCTGCAAATCATAAATACCGTAGAGAAGCTTCAGGATAAATGTGATGGGATAATAATACTTCACGGTACAGATACCATGAGCTATTCTGCGACCGCTGTTGGTCTTGCTCTTTGTCAAAAAATAAAAATCCCGGTTATTTTTACCGGATCTCAAAGCCCTATTCATGAAACAGGAAGTGACGGAAAAATAAACCTTGAAAGGTCCCTGCTGGTTATCCAACAGGCAGCTAAAGACAAAGTAGCAGAATGTATGATATTTTTTGGAGATGCAGCATATCGGTCTGTAACAAGTAGAAAAAGAAGTGAATCAGATTTCTATGCTTTTGAATCACCAAGCGTAAGTCCACTCTACCGTATAGGAGGACTGGGGGTAACACCCGTATTAAAACCTCGTACACAAAAGGATGTAGAATATTCTAAAAATATAGGAATTACCCTACAAAGTGAATTTGCAGCCGGAGTAGTAATGCTTTCTATCATCCCAGGCCTTGAAGCAGATATTCTGCTTACAATTGCCAATCGTCAAACAACAAAAGCTATTATCCTTAACTCCCTTGGTGCTGGAAATATTCCGGCATTTCCGGGACCATTCAACCTTATTCCTGTCATCAAAACAATAACCAAAGAATTACATAAACCTGTCATAATCGCCTCTCCTTTTATAGGAGGGACAACAAATATGGATGTTTATTTACCGGGACTTCTGGCAAAAGAAGCCGGATCTATAAATGTTGGCAAGATGACATCTGAAGCAACTGTAGTAAAAACCAGACTTCTTTTGGGTCAGGCAAATTTTGACCACAGATCGTTGCACCGCTTATTAACACTTGATTTTGCCGGAGAAACAGCACCAACAGGACAAGTATTGTCTTAAAAGTGTTAAAATATAAATATGAAAGTTGATGTAAAGCATTTAGCAAAACTTGCCAATTTAAATATAAGCGTAAAACAAGAAGAAGCTTTGGAAAAAAGCATTCCATCTGTCGTCGAATACATGGATGAGATTAAAAATTTGGACGTTGACGATATACCTGAAACCACAAGAGTAACTGAGGAGGAAAACGTTTTACGTGAAGATATCGTAGAATCATCACTTTCTCAGGAAGACGCTTTAAAAAACGCCAAAAAATCTAAGAATGGATTTTTTGTTGTTCCTGCTATTTTTGAAGAATAATTTATGCTAATTGATAATTCTATAAAACAATTAAATACTCTTTTGCAAAAAAAAGAGATTTCGTCTGTTGATTTGGTTAAAGAATCTTTTGAAAAAATTGAAAAATTTAATAGTTCTCTTAATAGCTTTATAACTGTTAGGGATAAAAAGGATGTAATTTCCGAAGCAGAAAAAAAAGATAAAAATAGACAAAAAGATGACCCAATACTATCAGGCATTCCATATTCTATAAAAGATGCATATGTAACTAAAAATCTTCGCACAACCGCAGCAAGTAAAATTTTGGACGATTTTGTACCTCCTTATAGCGCAACTGTTGTTGAAAAAATCAATTCTCAGGGAGCTATTTTAATTGGAAAAAATAACCATGATGCATGGGGACATGGTGGATCTACAGAAAATACTGATTATAATGCAGGCAAAAACCCATGGGACACCGAAAGAATTCCCGGAGGATCATCAGGAGGGTCTGCAATTTCTTTATCAACAAGAATGGTTCCTTTTGCTATTACAGAAGACACCGGAGGATCAATCAGAAACCCTGCAGCAATTTGTAATGTTTCAGGATTAAAAGTTACTTATGGAAGAGTCTCAAGATATGGAGCAATAGCTTATGCATCTTCTCTGGATAGCGTAGGACCAATGGCGAAAAGCGTTGAAGATTTAGCGTATGTTTTGCAGTACATGGCCGGCGTTGATAAATTTGATGCTACAAGCTCAACCAGACCAGTACCAAATTACTCTGGCTCTTTGGGAAAGGATATAAAAGGTAAAAAAATCGGACTTCCTAAAGAATTTTTCGGCGAAGGACTAGACAGTGAATGTAAAGAAATAATTTTAACTGCTGCAAAAAAGTTTGAAAGTTTGGGTGCAGAAATTGTCGACGTAAGTATTCCTTTTCTAAAATACGGTGTTACGATTTATTATCTTATTTCCATGAGTGAAACAAGTTCAAATCTTGCCCGTTATGACGGAATAAGGTATGGGAATTCACGTGATAAATTTACTGAGGAAACAATGAGAAGAATTATGATTGGAACATATGCTCTCTCTGCAGGATATGCGGATAAACTGTATAAAAAAGCACAAAAAGCTCGTACTGTGTTAATTTCAGAATTTGATGACGCATATAAAAAATGCGATGCAATTCTCTCGCCCGTAGTCCCGGGAAAACCCAGAAAAATAGGAGAACTCATAAATGATCCTCTGCAAAATTTACTTGAAGATTTATATACTGTTACAACCAATTTAGTAGGTATTCCAAGTCTCTCAATTCCTGCAGGGTTTACCAAAGATAATCTTCCTGTAGGTATTCAGCTAATGGGTAAAAAATTTGCAGAGGAAGAATTACTGCAAACAGGTGATGCGTATCAGAAAGTGACTGATTGGCACACAAAAATACCACCTATCTTAAAAAATGAAAAATAAATATACATTAGTCATAGGTCTTGAAACACACGTTGAACTTAAAACTAAATCTAAAATGTTTTGTGCTTGTTCTGCTGATTATTTTGGCAAACAGCCAAATACCCATACGTGTCCTGTATGTTTAGGGCTTCCGGGTGCTCTTCCAGTTCCAAATAAAAAAGCTATTGAGTGGTGTATAAAAATTGCTCTAGCTTTGAATTGTAAGATTAATGAATTTTCCAAATTTGACCGCAAAAACTACTTCTATCCCGATCTTGCCAAAGGATATCAGATAAGCCAGTACGATTTGCCTTTTGGTCACGATGGAAATATAAAACTATCAAGCGGGAAAACAATTAGAATCAGGAGAGTTCATATGGAGGAAGATACAGGAAAACTAACTCATGCCGGAAATGAAAGCCTAATTGATTTTAATAGATCTGGTCTGCCACTTGTTGAGATTGTAACTGAACCTGATTTTGACTCAGCAAATGATGTTGTTGAATATCTAAAGAAACTCCACCAGATAGTACGCTATCTTGACGTTTCAGATGCCAATATGGAAAAAGGCGAGATGCGTCTTGAACCAAATATATCCCTAACTCCTGAGGCAAATAAGCTCCCAGATTATAAAGTAGAAGTAAAAAACATCAACTCTTTCCGTTTTGTAGAGCAAGCTATTAACTTTGAAATTGAAAGGCAAACAGAAATTTTAGAAAAGGGAGAAACACCAGCACAGGAAACACGCGGATATGATAGCGAAAAACAAAAAACTTTTTCTCAGAGAAGTAAAGAAGAAGCTCATGATTATCGTTATTTCCCAGAGCCTGATATCCCGCCAATTAGATTTAGCAAAGTTCAAATTGAAGGTTTAAAATCTGAAATGCCAGAACTACCGGATGAAAAATTGGTGCGTTTTCAAAAAGATTATGAGCTTCCCTCTTATGATACTGAAATTTTAACAAGAGATAGAAGGCTTGCTGATTATTTTGAAGAAGCGGTAAAAGTCGGAGAAAAAGAAAAAATAACTCCAAAACATATCGCAAACTGGATTATTAATAAAAAAATAGATATCGAAGAAATTTTGCCTGCTACTGTTGTTAAGCAAATTCTAGTAGCATCACAAACTGTACAAATAGATGAAAACGAACTTGAAGAAATAATTAACAAGGTTCTTGAAGAGAACAGTTCAGCAGTTGAAGACTACAAAAAAGGCAAAGAAAATGCTATGATGTTCTTACTTGGTCAGGTTATAAGAAAACTTGGCAAAAAAGTTGATACACAAATAGTAAAAGAAAAACTTGTAGAGAAATTAAAATAATATGGCAGAAGGAGAAAACGAACTACCAAGAAGAAATCCAAAGAGCGATTCTACATCTACTGATACACCACCTGCGCCAGGAGAAGACACGGACGCAACTCCTGTGAGTACACTTAATCTTAAAAGAATCGTTGCAACCTTAAAAGGTGGCACAAGTAATCCTGCTAATAAGCCATATAACCCAAACTGAAAAATAAAATAATTCAGATAAATCAATAACTATCGACAACCTCTATTTAGTCCCCTATAATAGACTTACAATTTATGGCTGATTTTGTTCATCTCCACAATCATTCAGAATACTCACTTCTTGACGGTCTGCAAAAAACAAAAAACATGGTCGAATATGCAAAGTCATTAGATATGAAGGCTATTGCTATTACAGATCATGGAAATATGTACGGAACGATTAAATTTTATAAAGCTTGTATGGAGGCTGGTATAAAACCAATCATTGGTTGTGAAATATATGTAGCAAAAAGATCTCTTCATGACAAAGAAGCAGGAGTTGATAACGAATATAACCATTTAATACTACTTGCAGAAAATGAGATAGGATACAAAAATCTAATGAAAATTATTTCAGTTTCGTGGCTTGAAGGATATTATTATAAACCCAGAACTGACCTTGATTTACTAAAAAAATATCATGATGGACTTATCTGTCTAAGTGCATGTGTAAACGGTTATGTCTCAGAGCCATTAACCAGAAATGAGGACTCAATTGCTGAAAAAAGAGCACTAAAACTTGCTGAAATTTTCGGAGAAAATAATTTTTATCTTGAGCTGCAAAGACACATTGATGTACCACCACAAGAACCTCTTAATCAAAAACTATTAAAACTCTCAAAAAAACTTGGCATTCCTGTTGTTGCCACCAATGACAACCACTACACAAAAAAAGACGACGCAGAGGCACAAGAAGCATTACTTTGTATTCAAACACAAACAACCCTTCTTGATACAAACAGAAAAATGTCCATGATAGGTTCACCGGATTTTTATATAAAATCCCAAAGTGAAATGGAAAAACTTTTTATAGACATTCCACAGGCTTTGGAAAACACAGTAAAAATAGCAGAGAGATGTAATCTGGAAATAAAACTTGGTAATTGGATAATGCCTGTATTTGAAGTACCAAATGATTTTACCCCAGCAGGATATCTTAAAAAACTTGTAGACGATGGCATAAAAATAAGATACAAAAATGTAACGGATGAAATAAAAAAAAGAGTTGAATATGAAATTTCTGTAATAACAAAGAAAAAATATGAGACTTATTTTCTGGTTGTTTCTGATTTTGTTAATTGGGCAAAAAGTAAAGGCATCATGGTAGGACCGGGCAGAGGTTCTGCTGCAGGTTCTGTTGTTTCATATGCATTAGGCATTACTGACGTTGACCCGTTTTTTTTCAACCTACCATTTGAAAGATTTTTAAATCCTCTTAGACCTTCAGCTCCTGATATTGATTTGGATTTTGCAGATACTAGACGTGATGAGGTAATTAAATACGTTACAGAAAAATATGGAGAAGAAAAAGTAGCACAAATTATAACTTTTGGTACTATGGAAGCGAGAGGCTCTGTGCGTGATGTGGGACGCGCTATGGGTATGCCCTACGCAGGACCAGATAGAATTTCCAAAATGATTCCCCCAGGTTGGCAGGGACACGCCATGACTATTGATAGCGCATTAATACAAAGTCCTGATTTAAAAAGAGCTTACGATACTGAACCTGAAACAAAAAAACTTCTTGATATGGCAAAAAAACTAGAAGGAGTTGCCCGTCATGCTTCAGTCCACGCGGCAGGAGTTGTTATTGCCGATAAACCACTGACTGAATATGTACCTTTGCAAAGAGAAACAACCGGAGATAGAGTTGTAACTCAATATGATATGTATACTGTTGGTGAAGATGGCGTAGGGCTTTTAAAAATGGATTTTCTTGGCCTTCGCAATCTTACAATCATTGAAAAAACAATTGAATTTATCAAATCTAATCAGGATAAAGAAATTGATTTTACAAAAGTTGATTTGAGTGATAAGAAAACCTATGATCTTTTATCTCTGGGGGAAACAACAGGAATCTTTCAACTTGAATCTCCAGGAATGCGAAGGTATATTAAAGAATTAAAGCCTACTACAATTTTTGATCTTCAAGCTATGGTAGCCTTGTATCGCCCTGGTCCTATGGGCATAATTCCTGAATTTATCAGAAGAAAACATAATCCATCGACTATTACTTATCCTGATCCAAGACTTAAAGATATTTTGCAACAATCTTATGGAGTTATGGCTTATCAGGATGATGTTTTACTGACTGTCATAGAGCTTGCGGGTTACTCTTGGCTGGAGGTTGATAAATTTAGAAAAGCCATGGGTAAAAAAATCCCATCAGAAATGAAAAAGCAAAAAGAATTATTTGTTAAAGGCTGCGTTGCCAATGGATTAACAACCAAAAAAGCAGATGAATTTTTTGATCTGATTGCTCCTTTTGCAGGATATGGGTTTAACAAAGCCCATGCTGCCTGTTATGCAACGATTGCCTTCCGTACAGCATATCTTAAGGCTAATTTTCCGGTTGAATTTATGACTGCACTTCTTACTGCTGAATCCAGAGGAACTACGGGTCCTGCTAAAAATGAAAAAATTTCTTTGGCTGTTGCTGAATGTAAAAGACTTAACATTTCAGTTCTTCCCCCTGATATTAATAAGTCAAAAGAGGATTTTGCGATTGAAAATAAAAAACAAATTAGATTCGGATTTTCTGCTGTTAAAAATGTCGGGACAGCAGTTATTGAAAATATTTTATCTGCAAGAGGAGAAAAAGATTTCACAAGCTTTAGTGATTTTTGTCAACGCGTAAATCTAACAACTGTTAACAAAAAAACAATGGAAAGTCTTATTAAGTCAGGCGCTATGGATCAATTTGGTAATAGAGCAGCTCTTCTTATCGCTCTTCCTGAAATAGTTAGTCAAATTAATCAAATTAAAAAACAAAATGCAGAAGGACAAACCTCTCTTTTTGATACTGGCGATAATAAACCCCAAGCAATAGATGTAGCGATCTCAGACATTGAGGATTTTAGTAAAGAAGAGAAACTTAGTTTTGAAAAAGAATTTTTAGGTCTTTTTCTTACATCCCACCCTCATCTTGATAAACTACAAAAAATAAAAGAAGAGGTAACCCATCAACTGGAAACTTTAGAGGAAGAACTTGAAGGAACGAGAATAAAAATTGGAGGTTTAATTGAAAACAGCAAGCGCATTTTTACAAAAAAATCCAATGCTGAAATGGCTTTTGTAAATATTGCCAATGAACACGGAACTATTATTGAATGCGTTGTGTTCCCAAAAACTTTTTCACAGTTTAAAGAATTACTTATTCAGGATAGTGTAATAATCGCAGAGGGAAGACTTGATACAAAAAATGACAAACCCACGATAATCATTGACAAAATAACAGCTATTGATTAAAATTATTTCATAAAAGATTGCCTGGTTTCCAGGTCTTTTTTAGTTTATGACTACATTATCAGCAGAAACTATTTTTCATGTCGGTTCTTTTCCTATAACAAATACTCTTATCGATACTCTTCTTGTAGATATTTTCATTGTCACTTTAATAGTTGTTATTAACAAAAATTTAAAACTTATTCCGGGAATGTTTCAAAATCTTATAGAATCACTAATTGAAGTAATATATGGTCTTACAGAATCTGTCGCAACAAGCAGAGCAAAGAAGATTTTTCCCTACTTTATGTCGTTTTTTATAATTATTCTTATTTCAAACTGGAGTGAATTATTACCAGTTATTACTGCTTTCGGAGTTTACGAACAGGGGGAACACGGAAAAATATTTGTTCCATTTCTCCGTAGTCCATCAACAGATCTCAACTTCACCCTTGCACTCGCACTTGTATCAATCATCGCAACCCACACCATGAGCATTAAAACGCTAGGATTTAAAGAATATATCGGTAGATTTTTGTCATTTAACCCCTTCAATCTTTTTATCGGACTTTTGGAATTAATCTCAGAATTTACAAAGATTATCTCATTCTCCTTCCGTCTTTTCGGAAATATTTTTGTGGGCAGCGTTATGCTTGCAGCTCTTACAGCTGCTGGGGCTTTTCTTTTACCTCTACCTTTGATAGCATATGAATTGGCTGTTGGAGTAATTCAAGCAGTTATTTTTGGTATGTTAACAATGGCATTTATGTCGATACTCACAACATCGCATAAAGCAGAGCATTAAAGGAGGTGATTAGTTAATCTATGGAAATTACAGTAACAGGAGGTATTATCGCAGCAATCGGAGGTCTAGGACCAGGAATTGGTATTGGACTTATTGGAGCTAAAGCGCTTGAAGCATTAGGAAGAAACCCTGAAGCATCAGGACGCATTATTCCAATCATGTTCGTTGCTATGGGTTTTGCTGAAGCTATCGCTATTTATTCATTAGTTTTCGCATTCCTAAAATAAGAATTACGAAGCAAGAATTAAGAATTAAGGTAATTAGAGAACCCCTTGATTCTTGATTCGTAATTCTTGATCAAAAAATTATTATGGAAGAAGTTTTACATAATTTTGGTGTTGAGTGGCAACTGCTACTAGCCCAAGTAGTTAATTTTTTAATTATACTTTATTTATTGAAACGGTTTTTATATAAACCGATATTTAATTTGCTGAAAAAAAGAGAAGAAGCAATTAAGCAGGGACTTTCTAAAGCGGACGAGGGCAAAAAAGAATTAGAAAAGGCTCTTGAAAAAGAAAAGAAACTTATCAAAGATGCACAGGAAACAGCAAGAAAAATTGTTCAAGATGCACGTGATCAGGCAGTAGAAGAAGCAAAAGAAACAGAAGCAAAAACTAAACAACAGGCAGACAGAATGATTGAAGACGCAAAAGTTCAAATAGATCTTGAGGTGGCTAAGGCTGAGCAAATGCTAAATAAACATATTGCAGATATTTCTGTAAAGCTTCTAAAAAAATCTTTACCAAGTATCATGTCAGATAAAGATCAGGCAGGACTTGTTTCAAGAGCTATAAAAGAACTCAAACCAAATTAATATAAATGAAAAAGTATATAAAAAATCTGGTTGAAAAAAGTTATAATAATGATAAATTAGATGCAAAAACTGTTAGTTTTATATCAGATCAGTTAAATAGGCAAACATTAAAACAATATATTAGGTCTTTAAAAAATGAGGAGGGGAAAAAACAGGTGATTGTTACATCTCCCAAATCATTGTCAGAAATAGATAAAAAGAAAATACAAAGTCAGTTTCGCGGCAAAAAAATAATTTATGTTCTTGATCCGGAAATGCTTGGAGGAATAAAAATTGCCGATAAAGATACTGAATTTGAGACTAGCCTAAACCAAACATTTAGTGATATAATTAGATTTTTAAACCAATAATATGATTGACAACAAGACAATAATTGAAAATTTAGAAAAGAAATTAAGTTCATTTTCGTCAGATCCGAAAACGCAAAATATTGGCCACGTAGAAAAAAATACCGATGGAGTTATTAGCGCCTCAGGTCTATCAAAAGCCTCAATGGGTGAAATTATTGACTTTCAGGACGGAAGCACTGGTTTTATCTTAAATCTTGATGAAGATACAGCATCAATCATTCTTCTAAGCGGTGGAAGAGAAGTACGAGAAGGAGACACTGTTAAAACAACAGGTAAACAATTAAGCATCTCAGTTTCAGAATCACTTCTTGGAAGAGTAATAAACTCCTTAGGAACACCGCTTGATGGAAAAGCAAAAATTAATAAAGGAAAAGATATGCCACTTGAAAAAATTGCAGCTGGAGTAGTTGAGCGTGAACCTGTAAATACTCCCCTTAAAACAGGAATTAAAGCAATTGATGCAATGTTTCCTATCGGACGGGGACAGAGAGAGCTTATCATTGGAGACCGGGGACTTGGAAAAACAGCTATTGCCGTTGACACAATTATTAATCAAAAAAATCAACCAAAAGGACGAAAAAGAGTCGTCTGTGTTTATGTAGCTATCGGGCAAAAACAAAGTTCAGTAGCTCAAGTTGTTGAAAAACTAAAAGAAGAAAATGCAATGGATTACACAATAGTAGTTGCTGCTAGTGCTTCTGAGGCTGCTTCTTTGCAATATCTAGCACCATACGCAGGAAGCGCAATTGCTGAATACTTTATGGAAAAAGGTGAAGACGTATTGATAGTTTACGATGATCTTACAAAACATGCCTGGTCATATCGTCAGTTATCCCTAGTTCTTAGACGCCCTGCAGGACGTGAAGCATATCCAGGAGATATTTTTTATCTTCACTCAAGACTTCTTGAGCGTGCAGTCCGTCTTAATGAAAAAAATGGCGCAGGATCAATCACAGCTCTTCCTATAATTGAAACTCAGGCCGGAGATATTTCAGCATATATCCCAACCAATATTATCTCCATTACTGATGGACAGATCTTTTTACAAGGTGATCTTTTCAACGCTGGAATCAGACCTGCAATAAACACAGGTATTTCTGTTTCCCGTGTAGGTGGAGCAGCTCAGACAGGAGCTATGAAATCAGTCTCAGGAAAAATGAAGCTTGAAATGGCACAATACCGAGAACTGGCTGCTTTTGCGCAATTTGGAAGTGAGCTTGATTCAGCAACTCAATCACAACTAGATAGAGGACAACGCACAAACGAGATATTAAAACAGTTACAATATCAACCGCTTTCTGAAGAATTTGAAGTATTAAGTATTGCAGCTGTTACAAACGGACTTTTAGATGATGTCCCAACTGCTGACGTAAATAAATTTGAAAAAGAATTTCATGCGTATGTTAAAAAGCATGATAAAAAATTACTCGACACGCTTGCAGAGGGAGCAAAGGTAACTGAAGAAGTAGCAAAACAAATTACAGAAATTGCTAAAAAATTCAAGAAAACATTTGTAAATTAATTATGGCAAGCACACAACAATTACAAAGAAGAATAAAAACTGCACAAAATGTCTCTAAGACAACTCGTGCTATGCAGATGATTGCTGCTTCAAAATTAAAGAAAGCTCAAGATGCAGCACTTTCATCACGACCTTATGTTGAAAAATTATCAACAGTTACAAGGGGAATGACATCCAGAATTGAATCGTCAGCAATCCCCTCTTACATGAAGCAGTCCAATAAAACAGAAAAAACACTACTTATTGTAATAGCACCAGACAAAGGACTTTGTGGTGGTCTTATAACAAACCTTGTTAAAGAAGTGCTTAAAAGAGATAGTAAAAAAGATATTTATTTAACAATCGGCAAAAAAGTAGAAGGAACTGTCGTATATTTGGGCAAAGATCTTATGGCTTCATTTCCTTTTGGCAACACACTTCCCCGCTTTGATGTAGTTTATCCGATCACAAAGGTGATAGACGAACATTTTCTTAGCGGAAAAGTTGATAGAGTTGAAATTCTTTCAACTCACTTTGAGAGTGTATTTACTCAAAAACCTGTACTTTCAACATTATTACCAATAATCCCATCTGTTGAAATAAAAGAAGACAAAAAAGAAAATAGTTTTCAATTATTTGAACCTGATACAGAAACAATTCTACCTGACTTATTAAAAAGATATATTGAAATGGTTATCTATCAGGAAGTTTTGGAAAGCTACTTATCAGAACAATCTGCTAGAATGTTATCTATGCAAAATGCTACGAACAATGCAAAAGATATTATTGAAGACTTAAGACTTGAGTACAACAAATCACGTCAGGCAAAAATTACCAATGAATTATTAGATATTACCGGAGGATTAGTTGCTTAAAATTATGGCAAAAACAGAAAAACAAACAAAAATTAATAAAAAAACAGACGGAATAGTAATCAGAGTTGCAGGACCGGTTGTTGATGTTTATTTCGAAGGAGAAGTACCAACAATATACGAAGCACTAACAATTACTCTTCCAAACAAAGATATCCTTACTCTTGAGGTGCAATTTGAAATAGGTGATCATGAAGTGAAAGCACTCGCTTTTGGGTCTACAGATGGCTTATCCCGTGGCACATCAGTAAAAAGAACATTTAGTCCAATTAGTGTCCCAGTTGGAAACAAAACACTAGGTAGAATTTTTAACGTACTTGGAAAAACAATAGACGGACAAAAATTTGATGACAAAGGCGTCAGAATGGATTCTATTCATAAGTCTGCTCCTCACTTTACAGAGCAACAAACAAAACCACAAATTCTTGAAACAGGTATTAAAGTTATTGATCTTATTACTCCTTTTACCAAAGGTGGAAAAGTTGGTATTTTCGGAGGAGCAGGTGTAGGCAAAACAGTTATTAATCAGGAACTTATCAGAAATATTGCTATTGAACACAGTGGTCACTCAGTTTTTGCAGGGGTTGGAGAAAGAACTCGTGAAGGAACAGATCTTTGGCTGGAAATGAAAGGCTCCGGAGTTTTGGAAAAAACAGCTATGGTTTATGGACAGATGAATGAACCACCTGCAAACCGTCTTCGTGTTGCTTTAACAGCTCTTACTATGGCTGAGTACTTCCGTGATGATAAAAACGAAGATGTTTTGCTTTTTATCGATAATGTTTTCCGTTTTGCACAGGCTGGAAGCGAAGTATCAGCTCTTCTTGGTCGCATGCCATCAGCTGTAGGTTATCAACCAACTCTTGCTAACGAAATTGGTCAGCTTCAGGAAAGAATTACTTCAACAAAGAAGGGTTCTATAACATCAGTTCAGGCTGTATACGTTCCTGCCGATGATTACACCGACCCAGCACCAGCAACAACCTTTGCTCACATGGATGGATCAATTTCTCTTGACCGTGGAATCGCAGAACAAGGTATTTATCCTGCTGTAGATCCACTTGCCTCAACATCACGTATACTTGACCCAAATGTAGTCGGACAAGAACACTATGACGTTGCTAGAGGTGTACAAAAGGTTCTACAACGCTACAAAGATCTTCAGGATATTATCGCTATTCTTGGTATGGATGAATTGTCAGACGAAGATAAACTACTTGTCTCAAGAGCTAGAAAAATTCAAAGATTTTTAAGTCAACCATTCTTCGTTGCAGAAGTATTTACAGGCTCGCCTGGTAAATATGTAAAAGTAGCTGACACTGTAAAGGGCTTCAAAGAAATTCTTGAAGGAAAACACGATGGTCTCCCTGAACAGGCTTTCTATATGGTAGGAACCATTGAAGAAGCAGTGGCAAAAGGTAAAAAATCAAAATAATGCAACTTGAAATTGTAACCCCTGAAAAAATAATTTACCAAGGAGATGTAGACGAAATAGTCGTAAATACTGCCGATGGAGAAATAGCTATACTTCCACATCACGTAAATTTATTTACCAAAATACTTCCCGGAGAAATGACTCTGAAAATTGGAGGCAGAGAACAATTTCTGGCAATGACTGGTGGTTTCCTCGAAGTAAGCAATAATAAAGTTTCTGTGCTGGCAGACTATGCTGTTCGCGCTGATGAAATTGAGGTAGAAAAAGCACTTGCTGCGCAAAAACGGGCTGAAGAAATACTCAAGAGAAAAGCAGAAGACATAAGTGAACAGGATTTCGCTACTGCTCAAGCAGACTTAAGAAAAGCAATACTAGAACTCAAGGTTTCCAAACGCAGACACCGTAGCTCCATACAACCACAAAGTAAATAGTTTTTCAAATAAGTTGATATCTTCTTCAAAATCTCTTAAAATACTAATGGCTTACCGCCGATGTAGCTCAGTGGTAGAGCAGCGGTATCGTAAACCGCGGGTCGTCGGTTCAAGTCCGACCATCGGCTCTTAAATTATGAAACGTTCAAGAATAAATACGCATTTAAAACAACAAAGCTCCCGCAATATTTTTATTGCACTTTCAGGAATTGTAATAATCATAATCCTAATTATGACCTTTGGCATGAATTTACTTGTAAATTTTAGTCTTCTTGTCAAGAATTCAACAAATCCTGACTTCAAAAAGAATGAGCTTTCATATGTTGCTCCGCCAATTCTTAATCCCATGAATGAGGCTACGGGAAGTGCGAAAATAATTATCAGTGGGTACGCAGAGGAAAAGCAAACAATAAAGCTTTTTGTAAACGGAAAACTAGTTGATAAAGAGACGGTAAATAAAGACAAGCAGTTCTCTTTTTCAGATGTACAACTAGATAAAGGCGAAAATGAAATTAAGGCTCAGGCTGAAACAGAAAATAACAAAAAAAGTAATTACTCAAATTCAATAAATATTACATATATAGACAGTCCTCCTTCTTTGGAAATCAATTCACCTCAGGACGGACAATCAGTATCTAAAGATCCATTAAAAGTGACAGGTAAAACAAATCCTAATATAAAAATAACTATAAATGATTTCTGGGTAATCGTTGAAGATGATGGATCCTTCTCTCATCTCATATCAGTTCATGATGGAGATAATAATATCAAAATTGTAGCTACAGACGACGCAGGAAATCAAACAACAAAGGAAATAAAAGTTAACGCGCATTAATTATATTCAACCAATCCAACCAATATCCACACCCAAAGCATAAATGGAGCAAAAAATAAACTATTTATAAAAAGTGAATTTACAAATAATCCAACAACTGACGCTATTAAAACAGTTGCAATGATATTTTTCTTATATCTAGCAAATGCATATTTCAAAATAACAAACCACATACCAAAATAACCAATTCCACCTATTATTCCTGTTGTTGCTAAAACAAAGATAAAACTATTATCAGTGCCCGAATCAGAATGCGACTGAACATTTATCCAGTTATGGTCTAAGCCGTATAAATCTTTTGTATAACGATAGCTATTAAACCCAACTCCAACAATCGGATGATCCTGAAATATATTCCATGCAATAGAAAAATTAACAATTCTTGCTTTACTGGATGCTTCACGAAATAAATTCATATTTTCATCATAAAATTTTGGAGAAGAAATCAGGCCAAACAATAGCGTAACTCCTAATAAAGCAAAAATTAATTTCTTCTTATTTATTAAAAATAGAAAAACTACAGAACTTACAATTAGCATCAAAATAGCAGATCTTGAGAAAGTCAAAAAGATTGCAATTAATGTTAACAATGAGGTTATATACAAAAATATTCTATAATTTGTTTTTAACTTATTCTTTGAAAACAGTTTTGCTCCGATAAATATCAAATACAATACAAGAAATGCGCCAAGAAAATTTGGATCAAAAAATACTGAAAACATTCTATGTTTATGCTCGTCCCACCCAAGATAATAAAGATTTCTCAAACTATTGTAGAAAAAATACTGCACATAACCTGCAGCAAGAATTATAAATCCATCAATAAATAGTAAATGTTTAATTCTTTGTTTAAATTTTTCATCCGACTGAAATATAACAAAAAATATTAGCGCGTAAGAAATCCATCTAATTAAATATAGTAGTGATACAAAAAAT
>Ga0255338_1000433_pt1 | contig 139442 bp, 126 predicted proteins | sample MeOH1_35cm_T4_19_FD_203715 | JGI IMG/M metagenome (GOLD analysis project Ga0255338, IMG submission 203715) | Sandy soil microbial communities from University of British Columbia, Vancouver, Canada - MeOH1_35cm_T4_195 | ecosystem: Engineered > Artificial ecosystem > Sand microcosm >... | reverse complement strand
TCGCCCCGCCCGTCTCCGCGAGGATCTTCGTGATCGCCGCCGTCAGCGACGTCTTGCCGTGATCAACGTGACCGATCGTGCCGATGTTGCAGTGCGGCTTCGAGCGGTTGAACTTCTCTTTGGCCATGGGACTCTCCGTTGGGTCTCTCTGGCAGAACCTGAAGGGTGAAAATCGGGTGAAGGCTCAGGCCGACGCGGGTGACGCTGAAGCGTTACGCGTACTTGGCCTGGACCTCCTGGGCGACGTTCGACGGCACCTGTTCGTAGTGGTCGAACTGCATGGTGAAGGTGGCGCGTCCCTGGCTGAAGGAACGCAGGGTGTTCACGTAGCCGAACATGTTGGCCAGCGGCACCATCGCGTTGATGACGTTCGCATTGCCACGCATGTCCTGGCCCTGGATCTGGCCACGACGGGAGTTCAGGTCGCCGATGACGGAGCCGGTATAGTCCTCCGGCGTCACCACCTCGACCTTCATGATCGGCTCGAGCAGCACCGAGGTGCCCTTCTGCAGGGCCTCGCGGAAGGCCGCGCGGGACGCGATCTCGAACGCCAGCGCCGAGGAGTCCACTTCGTGGAAGGCGCCGTCGGTGAGCGTCACCTTCACGTCCACCACCGGGAAGCCCGCCAGCACACCGGCGCCAAGCACGCTCTCGAGGCCCTTCTGGACGCCCGGGATGTACTCCTTCGGCACCGCGCCGCCGACGATGGCGCTCTCGAAGACGAAGCCCTTGCCGGCCTCGTTCGGCTCCACCGTGAACTTCACCCGCGCGAACTGGCCGGTACCACCGGTCTGCTTCTTGTGGGTGTAGTCCACCTCGGTCTTCTTCGTGAGGGTCTCACGATAGGCCACCTGGGGGGCGCCGATGTTGGCGTCCACCTTGTAGGTCCGCTTCAGGATGTCGACCTTGATGTCGAGATGAAGCTCGCCCATCCCCTTGAGGATGGTCTGGCCGCTCTCGAAGTCGGTGGACACGCGGAAGGACGGATCCTCGGCGGCGAGCTTGGAGAGGGCGATGCCCAGCTTCTCCTGGTCGGCCTTGGACTTCGGCTCGATGGCGATCTCGATGACCGGCTCCGGGAATTCCATCTTCTCCAGGATCACGGCCTTGGCCGGATCGCAGAGGGTATCGCCGGTGCGCACATCCTTGAGGCCGGCGAGGGCGACGATGTCGCCCGCATAGGCTTCCTTGATGTCTTCCCGGTTGTTGGCGTGCATCAGCAGCATCCGCCCGACGCGCTCGCGCTTGTCACGGGTGGAGTTGAGCAGCGCCATGCCGGTTTCCATCTTGCCGGCATAGACCCGGCAGAAGGTGATGGTCCCGACGAAGGGGTCGTCCATGATCTTGAACGCGAGCACCGAGGTGGGCTCCTCGTCCGAAGGCATGCGGACGGTGTCTTCCTCGGTCTTGAAGTCGATGCCCTTGATGGCGCCGCGATCGATGGGCGACGGCAGATAGTCCACCACCGCGTCGAGCAGGGGCTGCACGCCCTTGTTCTTGAAGGCCGAGCCGCAGAACACGGGGTTGAACTTGCGCCCGATCACCGCCTTGCGGATCAGCGACTTGAGGGTCGCCTCGTCCGGCTCGGTGCCGTCGAGATACGCGGCCATGACGTCGTCGTCGAGCTCGACGGCGGCTTCCACCAGCTTGTTGCGATACTCGGCGGCCTTGTCGGCGAGGTCGGCCGGAATCTCTTCGTCGTGATACTTCGCGCCGAGGGCTTCATCTTCCCACACCACCGCCTTCATGCGGACGAGGTCGATGATGCCCTTGAAGTTGTTCTCCGAGCCGATCGGCAGCTGGCAGCACACGGGGTTGCCGGCCACGCGGTCGATGATCATCTCGACGCAGCGGTAGAAGTCGGCGCCGATCTTGTCCATCTTGTTGACGAACACGATGCGCGGCACGTTGTACTTGTCCGCCTGGCGCCACACCGTCTCGGTCTGCGGCTCGACGCCCTGGTTGCCGTCCAGCACGCACACGGCGCCGTCGAGCACGCGGAGCGAGCGCTCCACCTCGATGGTGAAGTCCACATGCCCGGGGGTGTCGATGATGTTCAGGCGCTTGCCCAGCCAGATGGCAGTCGTCGCGGCCGACGTGATGGTGATGCCGCGTTCCTGCTCCTGGGTCATCCAATCCATGGTGGCGGCGCCATCATGGACTTCACCGATCTTGTGGCTCTTGCCGGTGTAATAGAGGATCCGCTCCGTGGTCGTGGTCTTGCCGGCATCGATGTGCGCCATGATGCCGAAGTTGCGGTAGTCCTCGATCGCGTGAGTACGGGGCATGGAAGTCGTCCTCTCCGATCACCAGCGGTAATGCGAGAAGGCACGGTTGGCTTCCGCCATACGGTGCGTATCTTCGCGTTTCTTGACGGCGGCGCCACGGTTGTTCGCGGCGTCCAGCAGCTCGGCGGAGAGACGCTCCACCATGGTCTTCTCGTTGCGGGCGCGGGCCGAGGCGATGAGCCAGCGGATGGCCAGCGTCTGGCGGCGCTCGTTACGCACCTCGACGGGCACCTGGTAGGTGGCGCCGCCGACGCGGCGGGAGCGGACTTCCACCGCCGGAGCCACGTTCTCCAGCGCCTGGATGAACACCTCCACCGGATCGTGCTTGGCCTTGCCCTCGACCACGTCGAGAGCGCCGTACACGATGTTCTCGGCAACCGACTTCTTGCCGTCGCGCATGACGGAATTCATGAAGCGCGACAGGGTGGTCGAACCGTACTTGGCGTCCGGGATGACTTCGCGGCGCTCGGCCTTGTGACGACGGGACATCGTTCAGATCCTCACTTCGGCCGCTTCGCGCCGTACTTCGAACGGCGCTGCTTGCGGTTCTTGACGCCCTGGGTGTCGAGCACGCCGCGCAGGATGTGGTAGCGCACGCCGGGAAGATCCTTCACGCGGCCGCCGCGGATCATCACCACGGAGTGCTCCTGAAGGTTGTGGCCTTCACCAGGGATGTAGCCGATCACTTCGTAGCTGTTGGTGAGCCGCACCTTGGCGACCTTGCGCAGAGCCGAGTTCGGCTTCTTCGGGGTCGTCGTGTAAACGCGCGTGCAGACGCCGCGCTTCTGGGGGCTCGACTGGAGCGCCGGCGCCTTGTCCCGCGCCTTCTGCGCTTCCCGCGGCTTACGGATCAGCTGGTTGATCGTCGGCATGTACGCCTTCGCCTCGTCCTGATCTGCGGATTACCCGCATTCTTCATTCGACGATCCTTTTCGGGACCGCCACGACTGACCCCGAAGGGTCGGAAATTCCACGGGGCGACGAATCGCCCCCTGCACCAACGAGCGCAAAAGGCGCCGTTCGCCACCCGCAAGGGGGCGAACACGCCTTTCTCGCGACAGAGGATCACGACGCTCCGGTCCCGGTTCGGGAGGGCGCCGCGATCATGCACCTGAAGTTATCGCAGTGCTGTTCCTGGCAGCGTTTCGGCTCTCGGATCGGGCTCGTTCCGCTGCTGATTCAGCACCTGGAAACTATGAGCCGATCGCTCAGACGCCGACCGCCTGCCGCGAAAGTGGGCCGCTTCTAGCCGCAGAGTCGCTCTGCGTCAAGCCTGCGATGCTGTCCGGGGGCTGAAAATTAAGGATTGCCGCCCGCCCCGGCGCATCGCCGGCCTATTGGCCCGCATCCGCCGCGTTGTCCATGAACCCCTTGAGGAACAAAGCTCTTTCCGCAGTGTGGCGGTTGTAGCAGGCGGCGGACATGATCTGCGCCATGCTCCCGCCGTCATGAAAGGCGGAATAGAAGCTGCAGGTCGTCTTGCGCGCCTCGATCCAGGCGCGCTCCGATTCCCTCAGCTTCGCCGCCTTCTCCTTCGTCAGGCGGGCCATGAGGGCCTTGTAGTCGGCGTTGAGCCGGGCGTCCCACGCCTCGGCCTCCCGGCGGTAGCAGCCGGCCTCGCCGGACGTGCTGGGGTCCCGCCCCTCATCCAGGCAGGCATTTGCGTAGGTGTCGATGCAGGTCCGCGCCCCGAGCGGCTCGTTTTCAGCCTTTTCGAGGCATCTTGATACCGCCGCAGCAGCATCGGATGCCTCGGCCTGCGCCACGGCGGGGACCGCCAGCAGCAGCAGGAGGCCGAGGCCAAGGGTACGGATCATCGGCTCCTCCAAAGGGCCGTCAGGCCGCCGGCCCCCTTCCGCCAGCGGCGGAGGGGGGCCGGAGCGTTCAGCCCAGAAGGGCGGCGACGCCGTCGCGCTCCTCAAGCAGTTCCTTCAGGGTCTTGTCCAGCATGGACTGGGAGAAGTCGTCCATGGGCAGGCCCTTCACGACCTCGTATTCGCCGGCGGTGCAGATCGCCGGCACGCCGAAGACGATGCCTTCCGGCACGCCGTAGGAGCCGTCCGAGGCGACGCCCATGGACACCCACTTGCCGGCGGTGCCGTGGATCCAGTCGTGCATGTGGTCGATGGCGGCATTGGCCGCCGAGGCCGCCGACGACAGGCCGCGCGCCTCGATGATGGCGGCGCCGCGCTTGCCGACGGTCGGCAGCAGCGTCTCGCGATACCAGGTCTCGTCATTGATGAGCCCGGGCAGCGCCTTGCCGTTGGCCGTGGCGAAGCGGTAGTCGGCGTACATGGTGGGCGAGTGGTTGCCCCACACCGCCACCTTCTCGATGTCCTTGCTGGCGATGCCGGCCTTGGCGGCGAACTGGGACAGCGCGCGATTGTGATCGAGCCGCAGCATGGCGGTGATGTTGCGGGCTGGCAGATCGGGGGCGCTCTTGGCGGTGATGTAGGCGTTGGTGTTGGCCGGATTGCCGACCACCAGCACCTTCACGTCGCGCTTGGCCACCTCGTTGAGGGCCTTGCCCTGGACCTTGAAGATCTCGGCGTTGGCGGAGAGCAGGTCGGCGCGCTCCATGCCCTTCGAGCGCGGGCGGGCGCCCACGAGGATGGCGGCGTCGATGTCCTTGAACGCAACCTTCGGATCGTCGGTGATGACCACGCCGGCAAAGTTCGGGAACGCGCAGTCCTCGATCTCCATCACCACGCCTTTGACCGCGCCCTGCGCCTGGGGCAGGTCGAGCAGCTGCAGGATGACCGGCTGGTCCTTGCCGAAAAGATCGCCGTTGGCGATGCGGAAAAGCAGTGAATAGCAAATCTGACCGGCGGCGCCCGTGACAGCGACGCGAACGGCGGGTTTGGTCATAGGAGGAAGCCCTTTGCCTTGGACGAGCCCCGAAGGCTCGGGCGCGCAATCTATGCTGCGGCGCGGCCGATGGAAAGGCGCCGCGCCCCTCCGATTCGCGCTTTCCGATTGGCCCTTGGTCTAGATCCGCGCGCGGCGCGGCGGGAGCGGCGTACTCCCGTTCATCCGCCATCCCGCAGCCGCCCGCCTCCGGGGCAGCCGGTCAGAGCACGATCACGTGGTTCGACAGCTCGTCGCGGTCCCCCGGCTTGCGGGGCAGCGGTCCGGACAGGAGCTTGCCCGCCTTCTCCACCCCCGCCACCAGCCCTTCGGCCAGGCTGCCCTGCCCCGCCCGCTGGGCCACGGCATCGCAGATGTCCTGCCATGCGCCATGGCCGAGCGGCGTGTGCACCCCCTCGTCGGCGACCACCTCCACCAGGCGCTCGCGCGCCGCCACGAAGATGAGGATGCCGGTGCGACCCGGGGTCTGCGGAATGCCGTGGGCCAGGAAGATCTCCAGCGCCGCGCTGCGCGCCGCCGACTTCTGCGCCAGCCGCGGGATCACCCGCGAGGCGATGCCCGGCAGCAGCAGCACGGCGGCGATCACCACGAACAGGCCCGCCTGCAGCGACAGCACGGTGGACGCCGGCATGGGATTGAGGATGAGCACGGCCCAGGGCAGCACCAGCGCCGCAAGCGCCGCCCACAGCACGGAGAAGAAGGGATGCTGCACCAGCGGCGCCCGCGCCACCACCACGCGAATCTCGGCGGAGGTCTTCGCCTCGGCGGCGGCCACCGCATCGGCGATGCGCAGGAGCTCCGTCGGAGGAAGGCCGAAGCGGCTCGCATCCTCGGTCAGCGAACCCGGTGCCACGTTCGTCATCAATAGTCTCCCGATGCTCCCGCGCCCCCCGACGAGCCTCCACCGCGTTCAACCGGAGTGGGCCTGCCGGTTTCCGTACGTCCGCCCGCCGTGGTTCGCACCGTCCCGGTCGCGCGGGCCAGAAAGACAATCGCCTTCCGCAGTCGGCTGGTGCGGGATTTCGGCACCAGCCCGAAAGCCAGCAGCAGCTTCGCCACGAATGAGATCACCACAAGTGCGGCAATGGCGAGGAAGAGCAGCATGACCAGCGCCGCGCCAAGGCCCACCGTTTCGACCTCCGAACCCACGACTTCGGCCGCCGCCGCACCGGCGCGGAAAACCAGGGCGAAGCCGGCGAGGAGAATAGCGGCCGGCGCGCCGGCGAAACGGCCGAGCCATCCGCACCTCTGCCTGATCTCCCCTCCGGCTCCCCAGCCTTCGCTCCAGAGCATGCCGCCGATCCTCACCAGTCTCCCGAAGCACCGCCGCCGCCGGAAGATCCCCCGCCACCGGACCAGCCGCCGCCGCCTCCGCCGCCGCTGGACCCGCCACCGAAGCCGCCGCCCCAGTCCCAGCTGGAGGCCGCGCCGCCCGCCGCCGCCGCGCGACCGCGCCGCCGCGTCACCGCTCCGCCCCCCGGACCTCCGCCGCCCCGCGTCACCCGCCAGATGATGAAGCCCCAGAACAGGAGCATCACGGCGAGGAAGATGAGGTTGTCGATCTCGTCCTCGGTCATGCCCGGCTTTTCGAGGGCCTTGGCGCGGGCCCGCGCCTCGTCCGGGTCGAGGTTGAGGATTTCGAGGATGGCATCCGTGCCCTTCACGATGCCGCCGGCCATGTCGCCGGCCTTGAAGGCGGGCACCACGGCGTTGCGGATGATGGTGGAGGACACCGCATCGGTGAGGATGCCCTCGAGGCCGTAGCCCACCTCGATGCGCACCTTGCGCTCGCCCGGCGCCACCAGGAGCAGCACGCCGTTGTTCTTCTTCGCCTGCCCGATCTGCCAAAAGCGGAACAGGCGGTTGGCGTAGTCCTCCACCGACGTGCCCTGGAGCGAGGGAACGGTGGCCACCACCACCTGGTCGGTGGCCTTCGCCTCCTGCGCCGCGAGCTTGGCGTCGAGGGCGGCCACGGTGGCGGGCGGCAGCACGTGGGCCGCGTCCACCACCCGGCCGGTGAGGGCGGGAAAGGTCAGCTCCGCCCGTGCCGCGCCGCAGGCAAAGAGCACCCCCGCCAGCAAGGCCAGCGCGCGGAGGCCGGAAACGGCGGGACGGCGCACGGCCGGACCCGCCCGGCTCAGTTGAACTTCACCTTCGGCACCTGCATCTGCTGCTCGGAGATGGTGAAGGTCTCCATGGGCTTGTAGGCGCGATAGAGGGTCGCCGCCCACAGCGCGCCGGGGAAGGTCTTCAGCTCGGTGTTGTAGACCCGTACCGCCTCGATGTAGTCGCGCCGCGCCACCGCGATGCGGTTCTCAGTGCCCTCGATCTGCGACTGGAGGGCGAGGAAGTTGGCGTTGGACTTGAGGTCCGGATAGGCCTCCGACACCGCGATCAGCCGCCCGAGAGCGCTGGAGAGGCCGGCCTGGGCGTCCTGGAACTGCTTGAACTGCTCGGGATTGGTGATGGTGGAGGCGTCCACCCTGATGGAGGTGGCCTTGGCCCGCGCCTCGATGACCGAGGTCAGCACGTCCTTCTCCTGGGCCGCGTAGCCCTTCACCGTCTCCACCAGGTTGGGAATGAGGTCGGAGCGGCGCAGATACTGGTTCAGCACATCGCTCCATGCGGCCTTGGCGCGCTCTTCCTCGGTGGGAATCACGTTGATGCCGCAGCCGGCGAGCATCAGCCCGGCGAGCACGACGAAGAGCGGCGCCCGCAGGCGGGCGAAATGTTGGAGTGCGGTGGACTTGAGCGCGGTGATCATGGCGGCCCCTCTCCTGTCGTCTGCGTCGTCGGCGCGGACCCGGCCGCAGCCGTCGGCGCCCGGCGGGCTTATAACACGGCGCGGCTCCGGAAAGGTCCCCCGCCGCTCGCCCTCACTTCGGTCCGAGATAGCCCGGCAGGTCCTGCGCCTCGTCGAGGCGGGAGAGCTTCACGGCGAGCTTTTCGGCCAGCTCGATGTCGGTCTCGAGCAGCCGCGTGGTCATGAAGGAGCGGTAGTAGTTGCCCCACATGAATTCCTGGAACGGCGTGTCCTCGTTGGAATAGGCCTTGCCCCGGACGCCGCGGGCGAGGGTGCGCCACGGATTGTCGGTGAGCTCGCTGATGTGGCCGGGAATCTTGATGCAGGGGCGCCGGTTGCCTTCCACGTCGATGGGCCAGCACAGGCTCTGCGCCTCCATGCGGTGCCAGAACGCCGGCAGGTCGAGGTCGGACCAGTCGTATTGCGGAACCTTCACCAGCACCGTGTCGTGGCAGATCTCCAGCAGCACCCGGCACAGATGGTGATGGTCGGTCATGTAGAGGCGCTTCTTCGGACCGAGCACGCAGGGCACCGCCTTCCTCTCCAGCTCGGCACGGAGCGCGGGCTTGGAGAGGCCGGCCATGACCCTGGCCCGGCGCGCCACCTCGTCGAGGCCCAGGGTGAGCTGGGTCGGGTGCAGGGTGTCGATGGCGATTTCCCGGACGTCGGCCACGGCGGGTCTCCCTGCGCGCCTTTGCGGCGCGGCTTCGGCACGGGCGGCGTCGCCGCCGCCGGCCCATCATGGCGCGAAACGCAGATGGCGGCATCCTCGCCGGGGGATGCCGCCATCTGCCACCCACAGGAGTTTGGATGCGGCCTCAGCCCGGCGAGATCATCTTCTCGGGACGGACCACGGCGTCGAACTCCTCGTTGGTCACGTAGCCGCCGCCCACCGCCTCGTCGCGCAGGGTGGTGCCGTTCTTGTGCGCGGTCTTGGCGATCTTGGCGGCGTTGTCGTAGCCGATCTTCGGAGCGAGGGCGGTGACCAGCATGAGCGAACGCTCCAGCGCTGCCTTGATGTTGTCCTCGCGCGCCTCGATGCCCACCACGCAATTGTCGGTGAAGCTCACCGCCGCATCCGCCATCAGCCGCACCGACTGGAGGAAGTTGTAGGCCATCACCGGATTGTAGACGTTGAGCTCGAAATGACCCTGGCTGCCGGCGAAGGAGAGCGCGGCGTTGTTGCCGAAGATCTGCACGCAGACCTGGGTGAGCGCCTCGCACTGGGTCGGGTTCACCTTGCCCGGCATGATGGAGGAGCCGGGCTCGTTCTCCGGCAGGGACAATTCGCCGAGGCCCGAGCGCGGGCCCGAGCCGAGCAGGCGAATGTCGTTGGCGATCTTGAACAGGGACACCGCCACCGTGTTGATGGCGCCATGCGAGAACACCATGGCGTCATGGGCGGCGAGCGCCTCGAACTTGTTCGGGGCGGAGGTGAAGGCGAGGCCGGTGATGTCGGCGATCTTGGCCGCCACCTGCTCGGCGAAGCCCACCGGCGCGTTGAGGCCGGTGCCCACGGCGGTCCCGCCCTGGGCGAGCTCCATCAGCGCCGGCAGCGTCATCTCGATGCGCTTGATGCCATTCTCCACCTGCTGGGCGTAGCCGGAGAATTCCTGGCCCAGGGTGAGCGGGGTCGCATCCTGGGTGTGGGTGCGGCCGATCTTGATGATGTTCTTCCACGCGGCGGACTTGGCGGCGAGCGCGCCGTGCAGGTGCTTCAGCGCCGGCAGCAGGCGGTGGACGATCTCCTCGGCGCAGGCGATGTGCATGGCCGTAGGATAGGTGTCGTTGGACGACTGGCTCATGTTGACGTGATCGTTGGGGTGCACCGGCTTCTTGGAGCCCATCACCCCGCCGAGCATCTCGATGGCCCGGTTCGAGATCACTTCATTGGCATTCATGTTGGACTGGGTGCCCGAGCCGGTCTGCCACACGGCGAGGGGGAAGTGGGCGTCGAGCTTGCCGTCGATCACCTCCTGCGCCGCGGCGACGATGGCGTCGGCCAGCGGGGGATCGAGCCGGCCGAGGTCCCGGTTCACCTCGGCGGCGGCGCGCTTGACGATGCCGAGAGCCCGCACCACCGGCAGCGGCTGTTTCTCCCAGCCGATCTTGAAGTTCCCGAGGGAGCGCTGCGCCTGCGCGCCCCAGTAGCGGTCGGTTTCGACCTCGATCGGGCCGAACGTGTCGGTCTCGGTGCGGGTGGTCATGGCTTCACCTTTCCTTCGTATCCTCGTGCCGCGGCGGGCGGGCTCATAGCACAGCTGGCGCCCCCGCGGGGAGACGCGGACGTTTACTAAAATAATTCCAGAGTGGTAGCCGGCGGATGTTACCACTCCCTCATTTCGCAATATCTTCTGGAGGCTTTAAGAGGTAAAATCCTCATTAGGCAAAGTTGGCCTGACGCGTTGCGTCGGCCGAGAAGAAGTCACGAAGCTGTCGGGGGCGGAGGTAACTGGCGGCAAGTGAGGCAAGCGTTGGGCGACGTGGTCAATCTTCATCGGGCGCGCAAAGCGCAAGCCCGCCGGGCGGCAGAGGTGAAGGCCGAGGAAAACCGAGTCCGATTCGGACGGACCAAGGCCGAGCGCGAGCGGCAGGCGGACGAGCTCGAAAGGCAGAAACGCCACCTGGAAGGCCACGCCCTGACCGAGAGGGATGAACATGAAAAGCCCCGTGGTTAAGAGATCCATTGTCATCGCCGGCCACAAGACGAGCGTAAGCCTCGAAGACGCCTTCTGGGAGGCGTTGAAGGAGATCGCCAGCGGCCGCCGGCTCACTCTTTCCGACCTCGTGGCGACCATCGACTCCGCCCGCACGCAGGGAAACCTGTCGTCGGCAATCCGCTTGTTCGTGCTCGATCACTATCGCGGCGCCGCCTCGGCGGCCCGCGCCCAGAGCACGGGCGAGCGCATGAGTGTGGCCAGCCCTACCGTTGCGTAAATCGCAGCTCGACCCTATCTGCGGATGAGGTTTGCCGCGCGCCGCGTTGAAAGGCGGCGCGCGGTTTCCTATAACCGCCCAGCCCGGCGGGGGCGGCCTGCTGCGCTGGATCCACATCCAGCTCCCGGCAGGCATTCCCGGACGGGTCCGCAAGAGTGCGCGCCGGTCGGCTCCGTTCGCGGGCAGACCGGATCCCCGCGCCCTCCATCCTCGAATGGTGCGGCGGACGCTTTTCGCTGGGGCGCGGTGCGCTTCCATGGAAAAGTCTCATCCGCCGGCCTCGATGCGCTGGAGAGCGCGAGCCGGTCGCAGGGGGACGCCGGCGTCCCCTGGCGACGCGGATCGCGCGCCGCTCGGACCGGCACCCTCGCGGCGTTTCCGCGCGGGTTCGGCGAGGGTTCGCAGTGACGCGGGTGCCGATGTCCGGCACCGCCGACGGGAGACGACGGATGTCGTGGAAGAATCAGAGTGGCGGCCCGTGGGGTAGCGGACCGCGGAGCCCCTGGGGTTCGGGGCCGTCTTCGTCGGGGCCGACACCGCCGGATATCGAGGACCTGATCCGCCGCAGCCAGGACCAGCTGCGCAACCTCATGCCCGGCTCGTTCGGGGCCAAGGGCATCGCGGTCATCATCGCGCTGGTGGTCTTCGGCTGGCTCATGTCCGGCTGGTACCGGGTGCAGCCCAACGAGCAGGGGGTCGTGCTCCAGTTCGGCCGCTTCGTCGGCACCACCACCCCCGGCCTCAACTATCACTGGCCCTACCCGATCCAGTCGGTGCTGCTGCCCCGGGTCACCGAGATCAACACCATCAACATCGGCATGCGGGTGGGCGAGGACACGCGGCGCGGCACCTCGGTGATGCGCGACGTGCCCGAGGAGAGCCTCATGCTCACCGGCGACGAGAACATCGTCGACGTGGACTTCGCCGTCTTCTGGCGCATCTCGAACGCCGAGAACTACCTGTTCAACGTGCAGAACCCCGAGGGCACCATCAAGGCGGTGGCGGAGAGCGCCATGCGCGAGGTGATCGGGCGCACCAACATCCAGCCCATCCTCACCGGCGCCCGGCAGGGCATCGAGACCGGCGTGCAGGACCTGATGCAGTCGGTGCTGAACGGATACAAGGCCGGCGTGGAGATCACCCAGGTGCAGATGCAGAAGGTGGATCCGCCGAGCCAGGTCATCGACGCCTTCCGCGACGTGCAGGCCGCCCGCGCCGACGCCGAGCGCTCCCAGAACGAGGCCCAGACCTACGCCAACCGGGTGCTGCCCGAGGCGCGCGGCGAGGCCTCCCGCATCGACAACGCCGCCCAGGCCTATCGCGAGCGCACCGTGGTGGAAGCCCGCGGCCAGGCGGCGCGCTTCCTGAAGATCTATGACGAATACCAGAAGGCCAAGGTGGTGACGCGCGAGCGCATGTATCTGGAAACCATGGAACGCGTGCTCGGCGGCCTCGACAAGGTGCTGGTGGACCAGTCCGCCACCCGCGCCGGCGCCGGCGCTGGCGCAAGCGCCGGCCAGGGTGTGGTGCCGGTCCTGCCCCTTTCCGACATGTTGCGACGCACGCCGGCTCCGGCGGCCCAGACCCAGCAGGGAGCTCCGCGATGAGAAACCCCATTCTCGGCGGTGTCCTCGCCGTCCTCGCCGTCGTCGCCCTTCTGCTGGTCTATTCGTCCGCCTTCGTGGTGTACCAGACCCAGCAGGCCCTGGTGCTGCGCCTCGGCGATCCGCTCGCCCCGGTCACCACGCCCGGACTGCACTGGAAGCTGCCGTTCATCGACAGCGTGGTCTATCTCGACAATCGCATCCTCGACCTGGAGAACGCCTCGCAGGAGGTGATCGCCTCCGACCAGAAGCGCCTGGTGGTGGACGCCTTCGCCCGCTACCGGATCTCCAATCCGCTGCGCTTCTACCAGTCGGTCGGCACGGTGCAGAACGCCAACAACCGCCTGTCCACGGTGCTGAACTCGTCGCTCCGCCGGGTGCTGGGCGAGAATTCCTTCACCAGCGTGGTGCGCGACGCCCGCGAGAACCTGATGCGCCAGATCGGCGAGCAGGTGAACCGCGAGGCCGCCAACTTCGGCATCACCGTGGTGGATGTGCGCATCCGCCGCGCCGACTTGCCGGAGGCCAACAGCCAGGCGGTGTTCCAGCGCATGCAGACGGAGCGCCAGCGCGAGGCGGCCGAGATTCGCGCCCAGGGCAACGAGGCCGCCCAGCGGCTCAGGGCCCGGGCCGAGCGCGAGGCCACCATCGTGGTGGCGGAAGCCAACTCCAAGGGCGAGCAGCTGCGCGGCGAGGGCGATGCGGAACGCAACCGCATCTTCGCCGATGCATTCGGGCGGGATCCGGACTTCTTCACCTTCTACCGGTCCATGCAGGCCTATGAAGCGAGCATGAAGCCCGGCGACACCCGCATGGTGGTGAGCCCGGATTCGAGCTTCTTCCGCTACTTCCGCGATCCCCTCGGCGGGACCCCTCCCGCTGCCCCGGCCGGCGCACCTGCCGCGCCGGCGGCGGCGAACTGAGAAGCGGGCCGAGCGCGGCATGAAAGACCTTTTTGCCGCGCTCGGCCTGATGCTTGCCATCGAGGGCCTGTGCCTCGCCGCCTTTCCCGGCGCCTGGCGCCGGGCCATGCGGGCGGTGCTCCACGCCCCCGAGACCCCCATGCGGCTCGCCGGCCTCGCGGTCGGCGCGCTGGGCGTGCTGTTGGTCTTCTTCGTCCGGGCCTTCTAAGGCGGACGGCGCGGCCGGACGGGCCGCCCCCTCGAAACCGGATCGCTTCGCCGTTCCGCCCGCTGCTTCGCCGTTCCGCCCGCTCATGGCGCGCCGCTGTCGGCCTCGCCGCGCCTTGCCTCACTGAACTTTGATGTCGGCGCGGGCGGCGTTCTGCCCCGTCCGGCGGGGCCCGGGACGGGCACCGCCCGGCGTGCGGCCGATTTGCCCTTGCGCCAGCCGGGCCGCCGTCGCAGCCTCGGCACGAGATCCGCAGTACCCGCCGTATCGAGGAGAGCCATGCCCGTCCCCCGCCTTCCGACCGGCCCCCTGCCCCGCCGGGCTCACCCGGACGAGCCGTTCTTCGGCCGGGCGCTGCGCCTGTCGGCGCTGGCCCTCGCCGCGGCCGTGACCCTCGCCGCCCTGGGCCTCGCCGCCCCGGCCCCCCTCGCCGCAGCGCCCGGCAAAGGCCCGGACACGGTGGCGGACGCGGCCGAGCGGGTGATGGACGCGGTGGTGAACATCTCCACCTCGCAGAACGTCGCCCCCTCCCGCAGCGTCCCCGCCCCCCTGCCTCCGGGTTCGCCGGGCGAGGACCTGTTCGAGGACTTCTTCAAGAACAACCGGCCCGAGGGCGATCAGGACCGCGGCGAGGCGGAACGGCGGGCGCGGCGCGTCTCCTCCCTCGGCTCCGGCTTCGTGATCGACCCCTCGGGCCTCATCGTCACCAACAACCACGTGATCGCCGACGCCGACGAGATCTTCGCCAACTTCAACGACGGCTCCAAGCTGAAGGCCGAGCTGATCGGGCGCGACACCAAGACCGATCTCGCCCTGCTGCGGGTGAAGCCGGACAAGCCCCTCACCGCCGTGAAGTTCGGTGATTCCGACAAGCTTCGGGTCGGCGACTGGGTGATGGCCATCGGCAACCCGTTCGGCCTCGGCGGCACGCTCACGGTGGGGGTGGTGTCCGCCCGCAACCGCGACATCAATTCCGGCCCCTACGACAACTTCATCCAGACCGACGCCGCCATCAACCGCGGCAATTCGGGTGGCCCGCTGTTCAACATGGACGGCGACGTGATCGGCATCAATACCGCCATCATCTCCCCGTCCGGCGGCTCCATCGGCATCGGCTTCGCCGTTCCCGCCGCCACCGCCCAGCCGGTCATCGCCCAGCTGGAGAAGTTCGGCGAGGTGCGGCGCGGCTGGATCGGGGTGAGCATCCAGCCGGTCACCGAGGACATCGCCGAGGCCCTGGGCCTGGGCAAGCCGCGCGGCGCGCTGGTGGGCGTGGTCAAGGAGGAGGGCCCGGCGGCCAAGGGCGGCATCAAGGGCGGCGACGTCATCCTGCGTTTCAACGGCCGCGACATCAAGGAAGTGCGCGACCTGCTGCGCTCCGTCGCCGACAGCATGGCCGATTCCGAAGTGGACGTGGTGGTGATCCGCAAGGGCAAGGAGGAGACGCTGCGCATCAAGGTCGCCCGCATGCCGGACGACGACAAGCCGGAAGGCGCCAAGTCGGCGCCGGAAGCTCAGAAGGCGGCGCCGAAGAAGGCCCTGGGCATCGAGATGGCGGCGATCAGCGACGAGCTGCGCAAGCGCTTCCGCATCAAGAGCGAGGTGACCGGCGTGGTCATCACCGACGTGGACCGCTCATCCCCCGCCGCCGACCGGGGGCTGAAGGCCGGGCTGGTGATCCTGCTGGTCAACCAGGAGACCGTGGTGACGCCGGCCGACGTGGAGAAGCAGATCGACGCCCTGCGCAAGCTCGGCAAGCGCTCCGCCCTCTTCCTCGTCTCCGACGGCGACGGCAACCAGACCAACGTGGCCGTGCCCCTCAACTGACCGGGCGCCGGGGGAGACGGTCCGGACGGTCGCAGCGCGACCGCCCGGCTCCCTGCGAGGGCGCCGCGGGCCGGCTTCAGCGCAGCCTTACCATGCCGGCGAAGTTGATCATCATGTTGTAGCTGCTCACCGCCCCGTTCACGTCCATGTGGTAGAAGGACGGGTCAGGCCGCTTGCGGCCCTCGAACTTCTCCTGGATGTCGCGCAGCTTGCCCAGCAGGTCGCGCGGCTGGGACGAGAAGGCGCTCGCGGTCGGCGGGTTGGCCAGGATGTAGGTGTCGAACTCCTTCACCACCGCCGCATAGTTGGCCACCGCCACGTCGAACGCGTTGAGGTCCCCGGGATCGCGCGCGCTGCGCGGCATCAGGTCCACCGCCTTGCGCGCGCTCATCATGATGCGCCGCACATGCCATCCGTCGGACTTGCCCTCGATCCGCTCGATGCGGGCGAGGTCCTGGGCGTCGATCCCGTCCTTCACCTGGTCGGTCAGGCGATCCAGGTCCCGGCGGGCGATGATGAAGGCCTTCGCCGCCGGCTCCAGCCGGGCGTGCAGGGCCTTGCCGCCGGCCATCTGGTCGGACTTGTAGTCCTTGCGATCGTAATAGGCCTCGGCCTCGTTCAGGATCGGAACGAGCGCCTCGAAGCTGGCCGAGAGCGCCAGCGCTGCCGCGTCGAGGGCCGGGATCGGCGGCGGGCCGGCGGCGGCGGCGCGGGCCGCGTCGATGGCGGTCTTCGCCTGCGACGGCGACACCGAATAGAGCCCGTAGATGATGCGCTCCTTGCCGGTCGGCCCGGTCTTCAGGCTGACCCAGCTCAGGTAGCGGTTCCAGGATTCCTCCGCCCGCAGGGTGGCGTTGAGCAGCTTCACATAGGCGTTGAGCTTGGCCATCCACACCTTGAGCTCCGCGTCCGGCAGCTCGGGGATGGTGAGGGCGGGCGCGGCCGCGGGTGCCGGCTGGGCCGCCGCCGGGTTCCGCGCATCGGCCGTCCTTGCCGCGGCCGTTCCGCCGGCGAGGAGCAGCGCCAACACCCCGACAAGCCCGGATCGCCCCCAATTCCCGAACGTCATTCCCGCCTCCCCTGGGAGCACGCGCCGACCAACGTGTATCGCAAGCCGGCCGGATGACGCGTTCTCTTTCTTAAAGTTGGAGGCGGATGCATCGATCGGGATCCGCCTCCAAGGTGACCGCGCGGACCATGGCGCGGCCCGCGTGAACCCGGCATGAATGGCGGAAAGGGAATGGAACCCGGGCGTCCGGCGGAGGGCGCGTCAGAGCGCGTGGAACTCGGCCTGCGTGTAGCCCTGCATGAAGAGCAGCGCCGTGAGGTCGCCATGGTCGATGCGGGCATGGGCCGCCGCGGCCACCGCCGGCTTGGCGTGGAAGGCGATGCCGATCCCCGCTTCCGCCAGCATGGCGAGGTCGTTGGCCCCGTCGCCCACCGCCATGGTCTCGGACGGGGCGAGATGCATGGTGTCGCGCAGCTCCACCAGGGCCGCGAGCTTGGCGTCGCGGCCGAGGATGGGCTCCTGAACCGCGCCCACGAAGCGGTCCTCGTCGATCAGCAGCGTGTTGGCGCGGTGCTCGTCGAAGCCGAGGCGCGCCGCGATGGCGCCGGTGAACAGGGTGAAGCCGCCGGAAACCAGGGCGGTATAGGCGCCGTTCGCCTTCATGGTGCCCACCAGCTCCGGCCCGCCGGGGGTGAGCGTGATGCGATCGCGCAGCACGTCGGCCACCACGCCGGCCGGCAGGCCGCGCAGCAGGGCGACCCGCTCGCGCAGCGCCGGCTCGAAGGCGATCTCGCCGCGCATGGCGCGTTCCGTGATGGCCGACACATGCGCCTTAACGCCCACCAGGTCGGCGAGCTCGTCGATGCATTCCTGGCCGATCATGGTGGAATCCATGTCGGCGAGGAACAGGCGCTTGCGCCGGGCCGCCTCGAATTGCACCACCACGTCGATGGGGGCATCGCCGAGGGCGGCGCGCACCGCATCGGCCAGCGCCCGGGCATCGGCGCCCAGATCCGGCGCGAAATGGATGTCCACGGCCACGTCCGGGGCGAGAACCACCGCATCCTGCGCCTGCGGGAGCACGGCGCGGGCATCGTGGATTGCCTCGCGGGTCAAAGCCGGGGCAGATGGGTTCGAGATCAGCGTCGCGACATAGGCCATGGAAAACTCGGAACTCGAAAAGAGAAGGGGGCCACCGGCGGTGCTCATCGCAGGTCCCACCGCCAGCGGCAAGTCGGCCCTCGCGCTCGCCCTTGCGGAGCGGGCGGGAGGTGTCGTGCTCAATGCAGATTCCATGCAAGTGTACGGCGACCTGCGGGTGCTCACGGCGCGGCCGACCGTCGCGGAGACCGCCCGGGTGCCCCACGCGTTGTATGGCCACGTGGATGCCGACACCGACTATTCGGTGGGCCGCTGGCTCGCCGACGCCATCGCCGCCCTCGCCGAGGCCCGCGCCCGCGGGCTGCTGCCCATCGTCGTGGGCGGGACCGGGCTCTATTTCCGCGCGCTGGTCCAGGGCCTTGCCGACATCCCGCCGGTGCCGGACGAGGTGCGCGCGGCGGTGCGGGGCGCGGCGGAGGCCCTCGACAGCCCGGCACTGCACGCCCGTCTCGCCGCCGCCGATGGCGAGACCGCCGCCCGCCTCAAGGTGAATGATCGCCAGCGAGTGCTGCGGGCACTGGAGGTGATCACCGCCACCGGCCGCTCCCTGTCGGACTGGCAGCGCGGCGCCCAGCGACCGGTGCTGGATGCGGCGGATTGCGTGCGGCTGGTGCTTGCGGTGGACCGCGACCTGCTCCGCGCGCGCATCGATGCCCGTTTCGAGGGCATGATCGCCGCCGGCGCGCTGGACGAGGTGCGGGCGCTGGCCGCCCGGCGGCTCGCCCCCTCCCGCACGGTCCTGAAGGCGCACGGCGCGCCCGCCCTCACCCGCCACCTGGCCGGGGAGATCACGCTCGACGCCGCCATCGCCGAGGGGCAGGCGGATACCCGCCGCTACGCCAAGCGGCAGGACACCTTCTTCCGCCACCAGATGGCGGGCTGGGACCGCGCCACCCCCGAAGAGGCGCTGGCGCGGCTTCTCGCACGGCTCGACTGACCCTCAGGCCGCCACGGCAGCCGGGGCGATGGCCGGCGCGCGCGACGCTCCCGCGAGGCGGATCCAGGTGGCGGCCACCGCCAGCAGCGCGAAGCCGAGGGGGCCGTGCGGGCTGGCGTGGCTCACCTGGATCTCCCAGCCGAACCCCACCAGCAGCACCAGCGCCGGCCACGGCGCCCGCCGGACCAGCAGCAGAGCGACGGCGGCGCACAGGGCCGAGGCGAACACCGCCCACGAGCCGAGCAGGCTCGCCACCGAGCCTACCCCGCCAATCCACGGATCCACCCAGTTGGTGTCGAGCAGCAGCGCGGCGCCCTCCATCTGCCGGGCATCGAGCTTCCCGGCGGCGTTGAGGGCCTCCATGTTGAGCATGGTCCGCCCGAGGCCGACGCCGCCGATGGAATCGAGCGCCGTATAGCCGATGAGGAAGAAGAAGGTGGCGATCCGCGACAGCCAGGCGAACACCGCCGCCGCGCCGGTCTCGATCCCGTCCATGGCGAGCCACAGCCCCACCGACACCAGCCCGAGCAGCGGCAGCTGGATGACGTGGAGGGTGAACCACCAATGCGGGCCGAAATAGGCGAGCGCCCAGTGCTGCGGCGCGAACGGCTGGGCGGTGCACAGATAGGCATACATGCCCGGCGCGTTGGTGAAGCCGGCGGGGTGGAACAGCTCCATGCCCGCCAGAACGAGCGGCGCCGCCACGAGGCCGCCCCACCAGAGTATCGACGTCATCGCCTTGTGCACGGCCCCCTCCCCCTCACGCCCCGTGACGGAAGGATAGCGCCGATGCCCCCTCGCCGAAACGACTCAGACCGGCGAAGGGTCCGCCACCGCCCGGCCCGAGCGCGTCGGCCGGCGCGGCTTCGAGCGTGCCCGCACGGCGGCGGCCGCCGCCAGCGCCAGCCCGGCCGCCAGCACCCACCAGGCGGGACGCGGGCCGAGGTCGAACGACACATTGGCCTGCGCCACCAGCCACGGGTCCACGCGGGTGGCGAGGGCGTACCAAAGCACCTCGACCCCGGCGGTGAGCAGCGCCGTGGCCACGGCCAGCCCGGCAACACCCAGCGGCGTCACCTCGCCCGCCCCTCGGAAGGCGATGCGGTATGCGAACAACAGGAGGAAGAGGCCGGCCATCAGCACCGCCTCGCTCACGTCGAGCTTGGACTGCATGAAGAAATGCACCGTGCCCAGCACCGCGATGGCGTAGATGGCTGCGTGCAGCAGGTTCCAGCGCCGGGTGCCGAGGCGGCGGATGGCGGCGTCGAACGAGGTGGCTCCCAGCGCCACCAGCAGCGCCAGCGCCACCGCGCCGATGACGAGGTAGATGCGCAGCACGATCTCGCTCAGCGCCCGCCCCGCCCCCTGGTCGATGAAGAACAGCGCGAGGTGCAGGCCCGCATAGCCGAGGGCGGCGAGGCCGAAGATGCGCCGGCCGAAATAGAGCTTGGGCATCACCAGCAGCCGGCGCAGCGGGGTCACGGCGAGGGTGAAAGCGAGGAAGCGGATGGCCCACAGCCCGGCGAAGTGGATGGCCTCCGTCCACGGCCGCGCCCCGAGCCCGCCGGCGAGGGCGAGCCAGGCCAGCCAGAGCGCCGGCGCGACGCTGGCGCACAGGAACAGCGTCTTCTCCGGGCTGAAGCGACCGGAACGCTCGAAGAACAGCGGCTTGAGCGCGGGCGGCATCGGCAGGGGCGGCATCGGGATCCTCGCGTGACCGGCGGAGGGAGCCCGACACGGCGCTCCCCCCTGCCCGTTTCGCCCGCGCCCGCGGCGACGTTACGGCGCGCGCCCTAACGTCTGCGTGAACGGCGGCCCTCAGGCCCCGAGATCGGCGTCCACCTGCGCCTTGAGGCCGGGGTCGATGCCCAGGGCCTGCGCGAGGCTCGCCAGATATTGCTGTTCCACCGCGCTGTCGGGCCGGATCGCCATGGCCGAGGCGGCATAGATCTGCAACGCCGATTCGGGGCTGGTGGCCGCATCCACCACCTGTTGCGGGTCCACCGGCGTGGTGAGGAAGGCGATGAGCTCCTCCCGCTGGGGCGTCGCCGCGCCCATGCGGGCGAGGCCGCCGCCGATGCGCTCCAGCTCCTCCCCGTCGAGGCTTCCGTCCGCCTGCGCCGCCGCCGCCATGGCCGAGAGCAGCACGCCGGAAAAGGCATCCGCCCCGCCCGGAGCCGCGGCGGGGGCAAAGCCCGCCGCGGCCGGCGTGCCGGAGGTGAAGGCCGCGCGGCCGGCCGACTGGCTCTGCCATTTGCGGAAGGCGTTCCAGGCCAGCATGCCGATGACGGCGAGGCCGCCATATTTCACCAGGTCATTGCCGCCGCCCGACTGCGGCGCCGGGGCAGGCGTGGGCGGAGGCGCCGACGAGGGGGCGGGAAACGGTTCCGGTGCCGGAAAGGAACCGGGCGCAGGGGCGGAGCCGCCGCCGCCCAGGGCGTCGGAGGCGAAGTCGCCGAGATCGCCGGTGCCCGCCCCGCCGGAGCGGGCACCGCCGGCAGCACCGCCGGAGGCCGCGCCGCCACCGAGAATCTGGCCGAGAATGTCGCCGAGCCCGCCCGGCAGCCCGCCCCCGGGCATCCCTTGCGCCGCGCCGCCGCCCCGCGTCCCGCCGCCGCCCAGCACCTGTCCGAGGATGTCATCGAGCCCGCCGGGCAGGCCGCCGGAGCTCCCCGGCCCACGGCTGCCCGATCCGCCGCCCAGCACCTGCCCGAGAATATCGCCGAGCCCGCCGGGCAGGCCCGAGGCCCCGCTCTGGCCACCGCCGGCTGGAGCACCGCCGCCGAGAACCTGGCCCAGGATGTCGCCCAGCCCGCCGGGAGCGGACCCGCCGCCCGCGCCACCCCGCACGCTTCCGTTGCCGAGCGCAGCCCCGATGAGCTGGCCCAGAAGGCTTCCCGCGTCCGCCATGACACCCTCCCTGGAGAAAGACCGGTACTGAAAGGCCGTGACGAGGCGCAGGACGCACCTCGTGGCTCCGGCGCTCGCCGCAGCGCTATCGCTTCAAACGGCGACCGGCGCCCGGATGGCCGGGTGCGGATCATAGCCGAGGATCTCGATGTCCTCGTAGCGGAAGGCGAAGATGTCCGTCACCTGCGGATTGAGGGCGAGGCGCGGCAGCGGGCGAGGCGCGCGCGAGAGCTGCTCGCGCGCCTGGTCCAGATGGTTCAGATAGAGGTGGGCATCGCCCAGCGTGTGGACGAAGTCGCCCACCCTCAGCCCCGCCACCTGCGCCACCATGTGGGTGAGCAGCGCGTAGGAGGCGATGTTGAAGGGCACCCCCAGGAACACGTCGGCGGAGCGCTGGTAGAGCTGGCACGATAGCCGGCCGTCCAGCACCGCGAACTGGAACAGGCAGTGGCAGGGCGGCAGCGCCATCTTTGGCACGTCCGCCGGATTCCACGCGGTGACGATGAGGCGCCGCGAATCGGGATTGCGGCGGATGTCGGAAACCACCTGGGCGATCTGGTCGATGACGCCGCCCTCGGGAGTCGGCCAGGAGCGCCACTGGTGGCCGTAGACCGGGCCGAGATCGCCCCGCGCGTCGGCCCACTCGTCCCAGATGGAGACGCCGTTTTCCTTGAGGTACTGGATGTTGGTGTCGCCCGCGAGGAACCACAGCAGCTCATGCACGATGGATTTCAGGTGCAGCTTCTTGGTGGTGACGAGGGGAAAGCCCTGCTCCAGCGCGAAGCGCATCTGGTGGCCGAAGACGCAAAGCGTGCCGGTGCCGGTGCGGTCGTCCTTGCGGACGCCCTCGTCGAGGATGCGGCGAAGAAGCTGGTGGTAGGCTTCCATGGCGATGTGTCGGCCTCGAAGTGCGAGCGGCGAGTTGCGAGCGGCGAGCGGCGAGTTGCGTGTCCCGAAAAGCCTGCGGCGAAACCCGTGCGGGCAAATCCGTGCCGCGTCCCGGCAGCGTCCATCCGGGCGGGCATTCTACCCCCGCAGCGCCGGCCTTGCCACCATCGGCAAGCCTCGCGGCGATGCCGTCCACACCTGCGCCGGGGGAGCGGCCGGGGGGCCGCGCGCGGATCCGGCACCATGATGCTTCGACAGCGCCCCCGCCGTAAAAAGTGTGTGATTTCCGGAACGTATCCCGCTGCGGCAGGGAAAAGACCGCCATGAGTCCGCCGCAATGGACGCCTTTTGTTCCCCTCACGCATCGCGATCAAGGGCAAGGATCATGACGTCTCTCGCCACCCTCACCGCCGCGCTCCTCCATGTCCGCGCCTATCTCGCGCGGGAAGCCCGCGATGAAGACATCCGCAACGAGGCCGCCTGGGAGGCCGGCTCCGCGCGCGAGGAGCACGCGGCCGCGGAGGCCCTCAACCGGCTCGACGAGGCGCTGCGCCAGCTCAAGCCAGACGCCAGCCTCCCGACGACCGAAGAAGAATCGGCCTACGCGGCCCACCGGCAGTTCATGGCCGCGTAACCCGCTGCCGGAGCAACCACGCGGGAGCACCGTGCCGTACGCGTGATCGTGTTGCGATGCAGCGTTGACATTGGGCTTTGGTATACATCACACTCGGCCCGTTCCAAGGGGGGTCCCGGAAGGGGCTGAGATTTCGCAAGTCCGTCGACCACGAAGGTCAAAGACCTTCAGGCCCGCGGCGCCGCGTTGACCCTTCGAACCTGATCCGGGTCATACCGGCGAAGGGATCGGAACCTGTGCGCACCGGCGCGTTACGGCCGTTTTGCACCCGTCTCCTAGCTCTGTTCCCGGCTCTCGTTGAAAGCGCAAGCTGAACGGAGAACCGCCATGCTGGACGAAGCCTCGACGTCCTCTCTGAAGGTCACCACCGGGGCCCTGCCCCATTCGCGCAAGGTGTTCGTCTCCGCCACCCGGCCGGACGTGCGCGTCGCCATGCGCGAGATCGCCGTTTCCGATCCGGCCGAGCGGCCGGTGCGGGTCTACGACACCTCGGGCCCCTATACCGACACCAATGCCATCATCGACCTGACGCAAGGCCTGCCGCAGCTGCGCGCCCAGTGGATCCGCGAGCGTGGCGACGTGGAGGAGGTGGACGGGCGCGTCGTGCGTCCCGAGGACAACGGCCTCAAGGACGGCCAGTCCACCACTTTGCCCCAGTTCGACCTCACCGGCAGGAAGCCGCTGCGGGCCAAGGCGGGCAAGCGCCCGACGCAGATGGCCTATGCCCGCGCCGGCATCATCACGCCGGAGATGGAATATGTCGCCGCCCGCGAGAACCTCGCCAAGGCCAATGGCGGCGCCCATCCGCACCACCAGGCCATGGGCCTCGGCGCGGCCATCCCCGCCGACATCACCGCCGAATTCGTGCGGCAGGAGGTGGCGCGCGGCCGCGCCATCATCCCCAACAACATCAACCACCCCGAAACCGAACCGATGGCCATCGGCCGGAACTTCCTGGTGAAGATCAACGCCAATATCGGCAATTCCGCCGTCACCTCGGGCGTGGCGGAGGAAGTGGACAAGCTGGTGTGGGCCACCCGCTGGGGCGCCGACACGGTGATGGACCTGTCCACGGGCAAGAACATCCACACCATCCGCGAATGGATCATGCGCAATTCGCCGGTGCCCATCGGCACCGTGCCGATCTACCAGGCGCTGGAGAAGGTGAACGGCATCGCCGAGGAGCTCACCTGGGAGATCTTCCGCGACACGGTGATCGAGCAGGCCGAGCAGGGCGTGGACTACATCACGGTCCATGCCGGCGTGCGGCTGCCGTTCGTGCCGCTCACCGCCAACCGCGTCACCGGCATCGTCTCGCGCGGCGGCTCGATCATGGCCAAGTGGTGCCTTGCCCACCACAAGGAGAGCTTCCTCTACGAGAATTTCGAGGAGCTGTGCGAGATCCTCGCCCAGTATGACGTGGCCTTCTCGCTGGGCGACGGCCTGCGCCCCGGCTCCATCGCCGATGCCAACGACGCCGCGCAGTTTGCCGAGCTGGAGACGCTGGGCCAGCTCACCGAGATCGCCTGGAAACACGATTGCCAGGTGATGATCGAGGGCCCCGGCCACGTGCCGCTGCATCTCATCCGCGAGAACGTGGAGAAGCAGCTGAAGGTGTGCCACGAGGCGCCCTTCTACACCCTCGGCCCGCTGGTGACCGACATCTCCCCCGGCTACGACCACATCTCCTCCGCCATCGGCGCGGCGATGATCGGCTGGTTCGGCACCGCCATGCTCTGCTACGTGACGCCGAAGGAGCATCTCGGCCTGCCCGACCGGGACGACGTGAAGACCGGCGTCATCTCCTACAAGATCGCGGCGCACGCGGCGGACCTCGCCAAGGGGCATCCGGCGGCGCGCATCCGCGACGATGCCCTGTCCCGGGCCCGCTTCTCCTTCCGCTGGCGCGACCAGTTCGCGCTCTCGCTCGATCCGGAGACCGCGGAGCGCTACCACGACGAGACGCTGCCCGCCGAGGGCGCCAAGGTGGCGCATTTCTGCTCCATGTGCGGGCCGAAGTTCTGCTCCATGAAGATCTCCCAGGAGCTGAAGCTGGAGGCCGGCGACATCGCCCGCGCCCAGGCCGACAACCTCGCCTCGGCCGGCATGGCCGAGATGGCGCAGAAGTTCCGCGAGGGCGGCGGGCTCATCTACACCCCCGCCCCCGACGTGGCCGAGCCGCCGCCCGCTGCGGCCGAGTGAGGCCGGCAGGGCTGGAATGAAAAGGGCGGCCTTCGGGCCGCCCTTTTTGCTGGTGTGCCAGCCCGCTGCCCTGGAGCGGAGGCCGTGCGCCCCCTCACCCCCAACCCCTCTCCCGCAAGGGGAGAGGGGAGAGGCGCCCGCCTGGCAACGGTGACGGGGGACTATGGGAGGCGGTCCCGGAGCCATCCGATGCCCGAAGCACCGGCTGGCCCCCTCTCCCCTTGCGGGAGAGGGTCGGGGTGAGGGGTGGCAGAGCGTGAGAACCCTCCCTCCCCTGCCCCCCTACGCCGCCGCCCGCTCCGGCACCGGCAGGCCGAGCCATTCGGTGTAGAAGGCGTCGATGTCCGGCTCGAAGTCGTGGATCACCGGATACCAGGGGGTGGGCGCCTCCACGTCGTGGAGGGTGCCGCACTCGGGGCAGAAATACTCGCGGATCACCTGCCAGGCGGGCGTCGGCGCCATCAGGCGGGGATAGATCTCCTCCATCTTCTGCGGCGTGTCGCGCACGTGCACGCGGGCATGCAGCTTCCAGTTCTCCTTCCAGTCGCAGAAATCGTGGCCGCACTCGCAGCGCACGGTCCACTTCTTCGACACCTTCTGCTGGACGATGAAGAGCTTCGGGCCGAACGGCAGGATGATCTTGTCATCCCACGGCACGCGTTCCTGCAGGATCTCCACGTAGGTCACGAACCGCTCCGGGTCCTTCGGGGTGGAGAGCATCTGGTGCAGCGTATCGGGATCGATCTTGCCTTCCACGAGATCGACGATCTTGGACCGGGTATAGGCCATGGGTTTCCTCCTGATTGGGGTGTCTTCCTCCCCTCTCCCCTTGCGGGAGAGGGGTTTTCCCTGTTCTCCCCTCTCCCCCTGCGGGAGAGGGATTTTCCTTGTTCTCCCCTCTCCCCTTGCGGGAGAGCGGTTTTCCTTGTTCTCCCCTCTCCCCTTGCGGGAGAGGGGTTGGGGGTGAGGGGTGAGGCTCCGGCGGGGAGCCGCGCGCCGGGACGAGGGGCGGTGGCCCCCTCACCCCAGCCCTCTCCCGCGAGGGGAGAGGGAGTCAGAGCGTGTAGAACCCTCACTCCTCCACGAACTGCACCGTGTGCACGTCCGGCAGCTCGGAGATGTCCATGGAGTAGCGCGAGCCGTAGGTGGGCACGCCGATCTCCTCCTCCGGCAGGCTCCAGCTCTCCGGCAGGTCCCAGAAGCTGCGGAACTGCTGCTCAAACTTCGGGCCGAGCTTGAAGGAGGCGGCGAACATCTGGCGCACCTGGGTGCCCGCATCCTTGGCGAGGATCTTCTCGCGCTCGCCCTTCATCCACTCGCGGGTGGGGACGGACTTGTTTATGCGATCCTTGCGGATCTGCGCGCGGGCCGCCTTCGTCGCCGCCTCGTCCACCACGTAGAGGCCATCGGCCCCCTTCGTCACCGCCACGCCGTAGACCTGCGCGGCGAAGCGCTCCAGCACGTAGCCGCCGTTGAGGTCGTCGGCCACGCTCTGCGGCTCGCGGTCCAGCGGATCACCGAAGCCGGGGCCGCCGCGCATGTAGTTAAGGTAGAGGTCGTAGTCGGCGAACATCTCCTCGGTGGTGATGGCCTGCTTGTCGCGCTTGATCTGCGCCTTGGGCAGCATGGCGTCCCAGGTGGGGTTCTCCGGATCGGTGTCGCCGCCGAAGGGAATGTCCTTGCCTTCGGCGATGAGCGCCTTGAGGTCCGTCTTGTGCGCGGCGAAGCGATAGCCGGAGGCGGCCGGATAGCCGCCCATCAGCCCCCAGTCGGAGGAGATGTGGCCGTTGCCCATGAAGAACATGGTCCAGTCCTTGGCGTTCCAGACCATGCGCAGGCTCTCGAAGCCGCAGCCGCCGCGATACTTGCCGGAGCCGCCCGAGGACGCCTTGATCTGCCGGCCGAGATAGAGGAGCGGCTCGGCCAGCTCCCAGATCTCCATGTCGCCCATGTCGCCTTCCGGGTTCCAGATGGCGGCGGCGTGGGAGAGGCCGTCCTGCACCGCGGTCGCCCCGGTGCCATTGGCGGCGCACTCGAACGAATTCACGGCGTGGATCTCGTCATACTGGTTGAAGCCGCCGCCCTGCAGCCAGTTGGAGGTGTTGGCGTTGCCCGCATTCACCTCCTCCAGGTAGCCGCGGCCGAAATAGGAGCGCGACAGGCCGCGCCACAGGGCCGTCCAGGCCGAGACCAGGAAGTGCCAGGAATAGGAGAAGGCGACGCGGCGGTCGTCCGGGTTCATCCAGGTGCCCTTGGGCAGGCGGAACTCGGTGCCGTAGGCGGCGCCGTCGTTGATCATCTCCGAGGGGATGAGGGTCTGGGTCATCATCACCCAGATGCCCGAGGTGAAGCTCACCTGGTGGGCATTGTAGGTGTGCCAGCCCCAGCGGCTCGCCCCCTCGAAGTCGAGGCGCCAGGTGCCGTCCTTGCGGATGGTCATCTCGCAGGGGGCGTGCATGATGGTGTCGAGCTTGGCGAAGTCGGACGGCACCCGCACGTCCTCATGGGCGTAGGGCACGTCCACGAAGCCCACCTGCCGGTAGGTGCCGGGGATGGTCATGGCCTTGATGCGGGCCTGGAGGCCGAGGCGGCCGTGCTCCACCGCCTCGTAGGCGAACTTCCAGTAGGCCTCGATGCCCTCCTCGGCGACCACCTCCTCCACCAATTTCCGGATCATGTGGCAGCCGGCGATGCGGGTGCGCTCGTCCAGCATCCAGTAGCGGGTGGTGCGCACCATGCGCTGGCTCTCGTGCAGCCAGTCGCGGAACAGGGTGTCGTTGGCGCCCACCTTGCGGCAGGTGATGGAATAGCCGTCGCCGAAGCGCTGCACCTGCCCCGTGGCCATGGAGCCCGGCCCCACCGCGCCGGTGTCGATGACGTGGGTGACGCCGCCCACCCAGCCGATCAGCTCGCCTTCCCAGAAGATGGGGACGATGGTGTGGATGTCGCAGGGGTGGACGTTCCCGATCAGGGAATCATTGTTGCAGAAAATGTCCCTGTCGTGGACGCCGGGATTGGCCTCCCAATTGTTCTCGATCATGTATTTGATGGCCGCACCCATGGTCCCCACATGGATGATGATGCCAGTGGAGGTGAGAAGACTGTCACCCGCCGCATTGTAGAGGGTGAAGCACAATTCGCCCTCCTGCTCAACGATGGGCGAGGCGGCGATCTTCTTGGCGGTCTCGCGGGCGTCCACCACGCCGGCGCGCAGGCGGGAGAACAGCTTGTTGTAGAGGATGGGCTCCTTCTCGCGCAGCTCCAGCGTCTTCAGCCCGGCATAGTGGCCGGTGGCCTTGGTGGCCGCCATGAGCCGGTCGCGATGCTCTTTGAGCGTCTCGCCGCCGCGGACCACGCCACGCGCGGCGCCCTGAAGGGTCGATTGATTGACGTTGACGTTCATGGGGTCGTTTCCTCTTGAGATTGTTTGGGTTCCTCCCCTCTCCCCTTGCGGGAGAGGGGCCGGGGGTGAGGGGGCTGGTGCCGGATGTCCCCGGCTTCGGGGCAAAGGGAGAGACACCCCTCGCCCCAGCCCTCTCCCGCAAGGGGAGAGGGAGGCCGAAGGGGCAAAGGCCGACTTCGGGGGAGAGGGGGCTGACCGCTCGGACTTAAGCCGTCGCCCTGCCCTCACACCTCCTTCAGGTGGAACAGCCGGTGGCCGTCGAGCCAGGTCTCGAAGCCATCCGGCACCACGAAGGTGGTGGCGTCGGATTCGATGATGGCGGGGCCCATCACCCGGTTGCCGGGACGCAGCGATTCCATGTGGTAGAGCTGCGCATCCACCCACTTCTTCTTGCGATAGAACTTGCGGGTGCCGATCTTGGCCTCTTCGGGCGGGGTCTCGCCCTGTTCCGGCTCCTTCGGGATCTTCGGCTTGGGGATCGGCACCATGCCGCGCATGATGGCGCCGGTGACCGAATATCCGAGCTCCGGCGAGCGGGCGGAGGCGGCATAGACGCGGCCATAAGTGGCGTTGAAGGCGTCGGTGAGCTGGTCCCAGTCCGCTGCCGTATGCACCTCGGCCAGCGGGCTCTCGATCTCCAGGTCGTTGAGCTGGCCGCGATACTGCATGCGGTAGCCGGGCTGGAGCGTCACCTGCTCGGGGGCGTAGCCGTTGAGCTTGAACTCCTCCAGCACGTTGCGGGTCAGCTCCTCCCAGGCCGACTGGAGGGTGACGCACGCCTTGGTCTTGTCGGCGTCGGGCATGTCGGTGGGCATGTTGATGTCGAGGGACTTGTCGTAGCGATACTCGAAGTCCGCCGCCGCGCAGCCGAAGGCGGAAAAGCCGGCGGCCCAGGCGGGCACGATCACATCCTCGAAGCCGAGGCCCTCCGTATAGCCATAGGTGTGCACGGGACCTGCGCCGCCATAGGAGAAGCACACGAAGCTTTGCGGCGAGTAGCCCTTGCCGGAGATCATGGCGCGCAGGTAGTCGCGCAGGTCGCTGTCGAGCAGCTCGATGACGCCGGCGGCGGCATCCTCCACCGACAGGCCGAGCTTGTCGGCGATCTGCACCTTGATGGCGTCCACCGAGCGCTGCCGGTCGAGCTTCACCGCGCCGCCGAGGAAGTTGTCGGGGTTGAGATAGCCCAGCACCATGTGGCAGTCGGAGACGGTCACCGTCTCGATGCCGCTCTCCTTCCAGCACACGCCCACCCGGTAGCCGGCACTGTCCGGGCCGAGCTTGATCGCCTTGGTGTAGGGATCGAGGCGGATGAAGGAGCCGGCCCCAGCCCCCACCGAATCCATGGCCACCAGCGGCAGCGACAGGACGAGGCGCGCCATGTCCGGGTCGTTCTTGATGGTCATCTCGCCCTGGGTGATGAGCGCCACGTCGAACGAGGTGCCGCCGATGTCCGAGCAGGCGATGTTCTTGTAGCCCAGCACCTCGCCGAGATACTTCGCGCCGATCACCCCGCCGATGGGGCCGGAGACGATGGTGCGGGCCAGCTCCTTCGCCTTCCAGGAGATGGTGCCGCCATGGGTCGCCATCACGCGGAAGTCGAACTTGGTGCCGCGCTCCTTGAAGGCGTCTGAGATCTTGTTCAGCGTCTGCCGCGACGGCTCGGCGGCGTAGCCTTCGAGAATGGTGGTGTTGGTGCGGTGGGTTTCCTTGCGCACGGGATAGTAATCGGCGGAGGCGAAGACCGGGATCTTCTTTCCGCTCTTCGCCACTTCCTCCAGCACGATGTCGCGCACGCGGCGCTCGTTGACCGGGTTCTTGTAGGAATGCAGCAGCGAGATGACGATGCCTTCCACGTCGGAGGCGATCAGCTCGCGGGCGGCCTGCCGGGCGCTGTCCTCGCGCAGGGGGATCACCTGCGTGCCCATCATGTCGGTGCGCTCGATGACGCCGCGGGTGAGCTGGCGCGGCACCAGCGGCGGGTCGTAGCGGTGGGTGTTGAGGTGGATGCGGTCCTCATAGGCATAGCCCAGATGGCTCTGGACGGCGCGGCCCATGCGGTGGAAATCCTCCATGCCGCGATTGACGATGAGGCCGCATTTGAGCCCCTTGCGCTGGACCACGCGATTGAGCATCGCGGTGCCCGAATAGACCCCCGTCTGCAGCTGGCCGAGGGCCTCGTGCAGCGACATGCCCCAGTTGGCGAGGCCGTCCTCGGACGAGGCGATGAGGCCGAGGGCCTCGTTCTGCGGCGTGGACTGGGCCTTGCCGACGACGAAGTCGCCGTCCTGGTCCACGAAAAAGGTGTCCGTCATGGTGCCGCCGGCATCGATGCCGAGCACCTGGACGTTGCGCAGGTTTCCCACGGGAACGTTCACGCGATGGTCCTCCCTGATTTGCCGGCCTGCTTTTTGATGCCGGCTCGCCATGACAGGGGCAGGATGCGTGCCAGAGCGGATCGACTGTACAAATTGCCCGATATCCATGATTTTTGTGCGATGCATCATGTAATCGTATTGTTTTTGACTGTCCGGTTTCCGGACACTTGTTGTCCGGACCTCGAACGAGCCTCGCGAACTACAGGGGCAGCGGCCCTCGCGGGCCTTGCCGCGGGCGCGTTCTGCGCTTAATTTGCCGTCAAGGCCGCCCGCGCCGGACACGAGCCGGCACAAGGAAGGCGGCCGTTGAGGGAGTGAACCACAGCGGGCGAGACCGGGGCCGGAAGGCCGCACGGGAGCGCGCGCTGGCCAACGGCCTGGACGGCGCCGCCGGGAACGCCGCGCCGCCCGGCCCGGAGGGCAGAGCTGGTGCCATATCGAGAGATCGCCCGGGCCTGGGAGGCGTTTCACCAGGACGGCGTCGCCTCACCCGACGTCCGCCCCGCGGTGCTGGCCTCCTGGCAGCGCTCACGCGGGCATGCCATCGCCGCCACCCTGTCCGCCGCCCCGCTGGTGAGCGAGGCGGAGCTGCATCGCCGCCGCCAGCACAACACCCGCCTCATCACCGCCGCCCGCCCGGCCATGGACGAGGCGCGCCATTTCCTCTCCGACGCGCGCTCCATGCTCATCCTCACCGACCCCGAGGGCACCATCCTGGAGACGGAAGGGGACGTGCGCGCGGTGGATACCGGGCAGGAGGTGAAGCTCCAGCGCGGCGGCCGGTGGTGCGAGGCCGAGATCGGCACCAACGCCATCGGCACGGCGCTGGCTTCCGGCCGGCCGGTGCAGATCCACGCCAGCGAGCATTTCTGCGCGCCGGTGCAGCGCTGGACCTGCGCCGCCGCCCCGGTGCGCCACCCCTCCGACGGGGCGGTCATCGGCGCGGTGGACATTTCCGGCTCCACCGACACCTTCAACCCGCAGAACCTCGCCCATGCGGTGGCGCTTGCCCACCAGATCGAGGCGGTGCTCGGCCGGCGCATGGAGATGGAGCACGAGCAGGTGCTGCGCCACTTCCTCTCCAAGCGCTCGCTCTGGCTCACCGAGGAGATCCTCGCCTTCGGCCGCTCCGGCGCGCTCATCTATTCCACCGACCGGGCGCTGAAGGAGGTGGCCCGGCGCGACGCGCGCTTCATCGCCGGCGGCCGGCTCGCCGCCCTGAAGGAGGTGGCCCCGGCGGCCTGGGCCGAGCGCGTCGCCGCCCTGCTGCCCGGCGCCAGCGTGGAGATCGTGCGCGAGGACGGGGAGGAGATCGGCGGCGTGGTGGTGCTGCACGCCCCGCGCAAGCCCCGCCCGGTGCTGCGCGAGGGGCAGCGGGAGGGCGTGCGGGACGCCGAGCCGTTCCCGTTCGAGGCCATCGTCGGCGACAGCGCGGTGATGCGGGAGGTGAAGGAGAAGGCCCGGCGCATGGCCGAAAGCGGCCTGCCGATCCTGCTCGAAGGCGAGACCGGGGTGGGCAAGGAGGTGTTCGCCCGCGCCATCCACGCCGCCCGCGCGCCATGCGGGCCGTTCGTGCCGCTCAATTGCGGCGGCCTGCCGCGCGATCTCATCGCCAGCGAGCTGTTCGGTTACGAGAAGGGCGCCTTCACCGGCGCCGACGCCACCGGCAAGCAGGGCAAGGTGGAGGCGGCCGACGGCGGCCTGCTCTGCCTCGACGAGATCGGCGAGATGCCGCTGGAACTGCAATCCTATCTGCTGCGGGTGCTGGAGGACGGCGTGGTCTACCGCGTCGGCGGCCATACCGGGCGGCGGGTGGACCTGCGCCTCGTCTCCATGACCAACCGCGACCTTTCCGGCGAGGTGGCGGCCGGGCGCTTCCGCAAGGACCTGTTCTACCGCATCGCCGCCCTGCGCCTGCGCATTCCCCCGCTCAGGGAGCGCGGGGAGGACGTGCTGATGCTGATCGACCATTTCGGACGCGCCGCCGCCGCCCGCGCCGGCCTGCCCGCCCCGCGCTTCACCGAAGGCGCGCGCGCCGCGCTCGCCGCCTATGCCTGGCCCGGCAACGTGCGCGAGCTGCGCAACGTGGTGGAGATGCTGCTCGCCATGGGGAGCACCTCGGGAGACGGCGGGATCGACGTGGCCGACCTGCCGCCGGAGATCTGCGCCGCGGCCGACACGCCGCAGGGCGGCACCGGCCTCAAGGCGGTGGAGGAAGCCGCCATCCGCGCCGCGGTGGACGCCTGCGGCGGCAACCTCTCCCGCGCCGCCCGGCGCCTGGGCATCGCCCGCTCGACCCTCTACATGCGGCTCGCCGCGCTGGAGGGGAAGGCGCGGGACTAACCCCCCTCACCCGCCCGCCACCAGGTCGGCCGCCACCAGATCCTCCAGCGCCGCGCCCACCGACTTGAACACCGTCACCGCCTCCGCATCGGTACGACCGGGCTTCAGCCCGGCGCACAATTCGTGCAGGTCGGCCACCACGCGATCCGGGGACCAGGCGCCCGATGCCATGGGCTGGAGCAGGTCGCCCGCCTCGGCGAGGGCGCCGGCATAGGTGTCCACATAGACGTCGCCGGTGACGATGAGCGCGTCGTCGCTCTCGCGCATGGCGGGCCGGAACGCGCCCACGAGATCCACATGGGCCCCCGGCTTCACGTCGCGGCCCAGCACCAGCGGCTCCGTCGAGGTGGTGGCACAGGTGACGATGTCCGCCGCCGCCACCGCGTCCACGAGATCCTCCTGCGCCATCGCCGGCAGGCCGAGATCGGCGAGGCGGCGCGCCAGCTCCTGCGCCCGCGCCGCCGACCGGCCCCATACCAGGATCCTGGAGATCGGCCGCACCGCGCAGTGCGCCATCGCCATATGGAAGGCGAGATGTCCGGTGCCCACCACCGCGAGCGTCTCGCTCTGCGGCCGCGACAGGAAGGCCGAGGCGAGGGCGGAGGTGGCGGCGGTGCGCCGGTTGGTGAGCGTCTCCGCCTCGACGATGGCCCGCAGCGCGCCGGTCTCGCCGTCGAACAGCACATAGATGCCGCTGACCGCCCCGAGGCCCTTCGCGCCGTTGGCCGGGAAGACGTTGACCAGCTTCACCCCCAGCGTCTGCCCGCGCCGCCAGGCGGGCATGGCAAGCAGGTGGGCGGGCTGGCCGGCGGGGCCCACCTCGTAGGCCTGCCGAGGCGGCGCTTCCACCGCCGCCTCGGCGAAGGCCGCCCGCAGGGCCGGGATCAGGCGATCGTAAGGGAGTGCCGCCGCCACTTCCTCGGCCGTGTAGATGCGAACCATGGACCCCTCGCGCTGCGATTCCCCTCCGCAGGCTAGAGCGCGATCGGATCGGATGGAAACCGCTTCTGCCGCCCTCCGAACGCCCGTCTGCCGGCGCGTGCACCGCGATCCCGCCGGGAAGGATGCGCGGCAACCTTTCTCCCGCCTCTGGTCATGCGACCGTGCGGGAACCAAAAGGCGCAGCGGTTACTTGGACCTGCAAAGGGAGATGTGCCATGCAATACGAACCGCTTTCCCGAAGACCTGTCCGGCGTTTCTTGCCGGAGTCCGACGACATCTTCCGTGCGCAGCCCGATCGCCCGCCGCCGGGCGCCTGGGAGGACGGCGACCAGGGCGACGAGCTGCTGTTCTGCGAGGGCCGGCCGGTGGCGCGGGTCCTGTGCCGGGACCGGCTCTGGCTCTGGCATGTGGTCGGCTCGCCCCGCCCGCCCATGCGCGCCGGATCGCGCGCGGAAGCCCGGCAGCTCGCGCTCTTCTACGCCCGCCGCACCTGCGGCTGAGGAGATCGGCGCACGGCGGGTGTCCGCCTCCAAAATCAAATGAGAGACCGTTCTGATCAGATTGCCGTGCGCTCTGATCAGAACGGTCCCGAGGATGCCGGAAAGTCCTTGCCTGCCGCCCCGGGCGGGTGTGCCATCGATGGCAGGCGTTTTTGACGATAGGTGCGGGATGGCGCCACGGGCGAGCTGGAAGGGATTTCTCACCATCGGCGCCCTGAGCTGCGCCGTGGGCCTGTACGCGGCCGCCTCCACCGCCGAGCGCATCGCGCTCAACCTGGTGAACCGCAAGACCGGCCACCGCCTGCGCCGCCAGTATGTGGACGAGGAAACCGGCCAGCCGGTGGAGGGCGGCGACCAGGTCAAGGGCTACGAGGTGGAGAAGGGCGCCTTCGTCACGCTGGAGCCCGAGGAGGTTGCCTCCGTGGTCCCGCAGGGCGACAAGACCATCGCCATCGCGGCTTTCCTGCCGTGCGACGGCATCGACACCCTCTATCTCGACCGCCCCTATTTCCTCGCCCCCGTGGACGCCCCCGGCGCGGAAGCCTTCGCGCTCATCGCCGCCGGCATGCAGGCCGCGCAGGTGGCGGCGCTGGGCGAGGCGGTGCTGTTCCGCCGGGTGCGCAAGCTGCTCATCCGTCCCGGCCTCGAGAATGGGGCCCTGCTCGCGGATACGCTGAATTTCGACTACGAGGTGCGCCCGGCCGAAGAGGCCTTCGCCGGCATCCCCGAGGTGGCGGTGACCGGCGAGATGGTCGACCTCGCCACCCACATCATCCGCGGCAAGTCGGGCGCCTTCGATCCCGCCGCCTTCGACGACCGCTACGAGGCGGCGCTGGCCGAGCTGGTGCGCGCCAAGATGGAGGGCCGCACCCTGCCCAAGGCCAGGACGCCGCGGGCGGCGAAGGTGGTGGACCTGCTCGACGCCCTGCGCGCCAGCGCCGGGGCGGCGGGCGGGGCGAAAAAACCCGCTCCGAAAGGCACCGGAGCCAAGGCGCGCGCGGCGGGCGGCAAGGCCAAGGCCGGCGCCAAGGCCGCTGCACGCCCGGCACCCCGCAGCGGACGGAAGGCGGGCTGAGCCATGGCCGACCTCGATCTCTACCGTGCCAAGCGCGATTTCGCCGCCACGCCCGAGCCCGAGGGCAAGGCGAAGGGCGGCGCCGGTCGCCGCAAGGGCCGCCAGCCGGCCCCCGAAGGCCTCTTCGTGGTGCAGAAGCACGCGGCGCGCCGGCTGCATTACGACTTCCGCCTGGAGATGGGCGGGGTGCTGAAGAGCTGGGCGGTGACGCGCGGCCCGAGCCTCGTGCCCGGCGAGAAGCGCCTCGCCGTGCATGTGGAGGACCATCCCCTCGCCTATGCCGGCTTCGAGGGCACCATCCCCAAGGGCGAGTATGGCGGCGGCAGCGTCATCGTCTGGGATCGCGGCACCTGGACCCCGGTGGGCGACCCGCACGCCGCCTATGCCAAGGGCCATATGGAATTCACCCTGGACGGGGAAAAGCTCCACGGCCGCTGGCACCTGGTGCGCATGGCGCCGCGCGGCCTGGGAACGGCGGACGGGAAGAAGGACAACTGGCTGCTGATCAAGGCCGATGACGATGCCGCCCGGCCGGAGGGGGCGCCGGAAGTTCTCGACGACCTGCCCCTCTCCGTGCTGAGCGGGCGCGACATCGCCGATCTTTCCAGCGACCCGCCGCCCGAGGGCAAGAGCACGCCGAGGGCCAGAAGCAAGCCGAAGGTGAAGGCGGCTCCCGCAGGCGCGGCGCCGGCGCAAGCGAAAGCGGCTCCGCCGCCGCAGCCCGATCCCCCTGTTTGGCCCAAGGGTGCCAAGGCGGCGCCGCTGCCGGACTTCGTGCCTCCGGCGCTGGCCACCCTCGCCACCCGCCCGCCGGCGGGGCAGCGCTACGTGCACGAGATCAAGTTCGACGGCTACCGCATCGAGGCGCGCATCGCCGGCGGGCGGGTGCGGCTTCTCACCCGCACCGGGCTCGACTGGACCCACAGGTTCGGCCCCCAGGTCCTGGCGGTGCTGGCGGCCTTGCCGGTGCGCGAGGCCCTGATCGACGGCGAGATGGTGGTGGAAAGCGGCAACGGCGCCTCCGACTTCTCGGCCCTGCAGGCGGACCTGAGCGACGGCCGCACCGACCGCTTCCTCTATTGCGCCTTCGACCTCCTGCATCTTGACGGCATGGACCTGACCGGCGCCGCCCTCGTCGAGCGCAAGGCGGCCCTGGAGCGGCTGATCCCGCCCGGCGAGGGCAAGGTGCGGTTCTCCATCCATTTCGAGGACGACGGCTCCCTCGTGCTCCAGCACGCCTGCCGGCTCAGCCTGGAGGGCGTCGTCTCCAAGCTGAAGAATGCCCCCTACCGCTCCGGCCGCTCGCGCGACTGGATCAAGTCCAAGTGCTCGGACCGGCAGGAGTTCGTCATCGGCGGCTTCGTGCCCTCCACCACCACCCGCGACGCCATCGGCTCGCTGGTGCTGGGGGCGTTCGAGGACGGCAAGCTGCGCCACGTGGGGCGCGTGGGCACCGGCTTCACCGCCCGCGTGGCCGCCGACCTGCATGCGCTGCTGGCGCCGGACGCGGTCGCCGCATCGCCCTTTTCCGGCAGGCTCCCGGCGGAGGCGGCGCGGGGCGTCACCTTCGTGAAGCCGGTCCATGTGGCGGAGGTGGAATTCCGCAGCTGGACGGGGGACGGCCATTTGCGCCACGCCGCCTTCCGCGGCCTGCGCGACGACAAGCCCGCCGCCGAGGTGGAGCGCGAGGCGCCGCCGCCCGCCGCCGCGAAAAATACGAAAGACAAGACGGCAGAAGAGGAAGCAAATCCGCCCCGGCGCCGCGTGCGCCTCACCCATCCCGACCGCATCTACTGGCCGGATGTGGGACTGACCAAGGAAGGCCTCGCCGATTACTATGCCGAGGTCTGGCGCCACATGGCCCCCTTCGTCGCTGGCCGGCCGCTGGCCCTGGTGCGCTGCCCGGAGGGGATCGACGGCCCCCGCTTCTTCCAGAAGCACCCATGGAAGGGGCTCGACCGCACCATCCTGCTGGTGCCCGATCCGAAGGAGCCGAAGGCGTCGCCCTATGTGGCCGTCCGCGACCTCGACGGACTCACCGCCCTGGTGCAGGGGGCGGTGCTGGAGATCCACCCCTTCGGCTCCACCATCGCCGACTGGGAGCGACCCGACACCTTGATCATGGACCTCGACCCCGGCGACGGGGTCGGCTGGCCCGCCGTGCTCGCGGCGGCGGCGGAGGTGCGGGCGCGGCTGGAGAAAGCCGGGCTCGCCGCCTTCGTGAAAACCTCCGGCGGCAAGGGTTTGCACGTCTGCGCCCCGCTGACGCCGAAGGCCGACTGGGCGGCGGCGAAGGCCTTCACCAAGGCCATGGCGGAGGCGATGGCCACCGACAGCCCGACGCTCTATGTCGCCACCATCGCCAAGGCCAGGCGCACGGGGCGCATCCTCGTCGACTACCTGCGCAACCAGCGCGGCCAGACGGCGGTGGCGCCGTATTCCACCCGCGCCCGGCCCGGCGCCCCGGTCTCCATGCCGCTGGCCTGGGAGGAGCTGTCCGCGGACATCGGCCCGGCCCACTTTACCGCGCTCAACGCCCTGACGCGACTTGAAAATCTTTCCGCCGACCCGTGGGCGGACTTCCGCCGGGCGGCGGTTCCCCTGCCCGGCTGAGGGCTCACACCACCTTCAGCTCGCGCACCGGCCGGTTGCCGGCGAGGCGGGAGAAGGCGAGCGGGGAGAGGTCGAGGCTCACATAGCGCCCGTGCACGACCAGCTCGGCGATGCCCCGCCCCACCGCCGGCGCCTGCTGGAGCCCGTGGCCGGAGAATCCGTTGGCGAGATAGAAGCCCTCCAGGCCGTCGACCGGGCCGATGAAAGCGTTCTGGTCAAAGGCGTTCATGTCGTAGTGCCCGGCCCAGGCGCGGCCCGGGCGGATGCGCTCGAAGGCTGGCACGCGGGCGGCGAGCGCGGGCCAGACCACGTCGTCGAAGAAGGCGTGGTCCACCTCGAAATCGTCGCTGTCCGGATCGTCCTCCGGTGCCGGCGCGGCGCCGCACAGGAAGCCCCGGCCCTCGGGTCGCACATAGGTGCCGCCGGGATCGATGAGGAGCGGGCAGCCGGGCACCTCGTCCTGCGCGGTGAAGGTGAAAATCATCCGCTTCTTCATATGGATGGGGATGTCGATGCCGGCCGCGCGCGCGATCGCCCGGCCGCCGGCTCCGGCCGCGTTCACCACCGCGCCGCAGGCGATCTCCTCGCCCCCCGCCAGCACCACGCCGGCCACCCGGCCGCCCGCCACCCGCACCCCCTGCGCCCGCGCCGCGCGGTAGGTGACGCCCAGCGCGCGCGCCTTGCGGCGAAAGGCCTGCATGAGGCCGTAGCCGTCGAACCAGCCTTCGCCGGAGAGGCCATGGCAGCCGGCGGCCAGGCCCTCGACATTCAGCCACGGGAAGCGGGCGGCCAGAGCCTCCGGCTCCAGGAAGACGATGTCGGCGCCATGCGCCACCTGCACGCCGTGCCCCGCCGCCAGCGCCGCCCGCCCCTGCGGACCGGCGAGGAAGAGATAGCCGCCCTCGGTGAGGCCGATCTCCGGCCGCTCCCCCTCCACCGCCAGCCTCTCGCCGATCTCGCGCAGGAAGGAGATGCCGTGGAGCGAGATCTCAACGTTGATGGCGGTGGAATATTGCTGGCGGATGGACGCCGCCGACAGGGCCGAGGCGCAGCGCTGGTAGGAGGGATCGGGCTCCAGCACCAGCACCCGGCCGCCGAAGCCGGGATCCGACGCCAGGTGATAGGCGACGGAGGAGCCGGTCACCGCCCCGCCGATCACCACCACGTCGAACGCCCGCACGTCGAACGCCGCCATCGCCCTCAGTCCTGCGCGAGGGCGGCGATGGTGGCGAGCACGGCCTGCGTATCCGCCCCGAGGCGGGGGCTGGCGGCCTTCGCCACCTGCCGCTCGCCGTCGAGCACGATGGGGCTCGCCACCGCCGGCACCGTGCCGCCGCCGGCCTCAACGAGGTCCACGCGCAGGCCGCGGGCCTTCACCTGCGGGTCGTCGAACACCTGGGACACGGTGTTGATGGGGCCGGCCGGAACGCCCTGCTTCTCCAGCGCCGCGAGCAGGTCGTCGCGGCGGAAGGCGGCGGTGCGGGCCGAAAGCTGCGGCACCAGCGCCGCCCGGTGGGCGACGCGCTCGGGATTGGTGCGGTAGTCGTCCTCGTGCGCCAGCTCCGCCACGCCGAGCACGGCGCAGAAGCGGGCGAACTGGCCGTCATTGCCCACGGCGGCGATGAAATAGCCGTCCGAGCAGGGAAAGACCTGGTACGGCACGATGTTGGGATGGGCATTGCCCATGCGCGTCGGCGCCTTGCCTGAGGCGAGATAGTTCATGGCCTGGTTGGCGAGCACCCCCACCTGGGTGTCGAGCAGCGCCATGTCCACATGGCCGCCGACACCGGTGGCCTCGCGCCGGCGCAGGGCGGCGAGGATGCCGATGGTGGCGTAGAGGCCGGTGAAGATGTCGGCGAAGGCCACCCCCACCTTCTGCGGCTCGCCCCCCGGCGCGCCGGTGAGGTCCATGATGCCGCCCATGCCCTGCACCAGGAAATCGTAGCCGGCGCGCGGGGCATAGGGCCCGTCCTGGCCGAAACCGGTGATGGAGCAATAGACGAGGCCGGGATTTTCCGCCTTCAGGCTCTCGTAGTCGAGGCCGTATTTCTTCAGGCCGCCGAGCTTGAAATTCTCGATGACCACATCGCTCTGGCGGGCCAGGGCGCGGATGGTGGCCTGCCCCGCCTCCGTCTCGAAATCCACGGCGACCGAGCGCTTGCCGCGGTTGGTGGCGTGGAAATAGGCGGCACCGAGATCGGCTCCATCCGCCCCGGTCAGGAAGGGAGGCCCCCAGGTGCGGGTGTCGTCGCCGGCGCCGGGCCGCTCCACCTTGATCACCTCGGCGCCGAGGTCGGCGAGCATCTGCCCGCACCAGGGGCCGGCGAGGATGCGGGCGAGTTCGAGGACGCGGAGGCCGGCGAGGGGTTGGGACATGATGGGACTCGTATTGACGAATGAGTCGGACGACGATGCCACGACCGCCGCTTCCGTTGTCATCCCCCGGCTTGTCCGGGGGATCCACTCTGCAGTTTGTCAGGCGGCCGGCCAAGCGGCGCGGTGGATGCCCCGGACAAGCCGGGGCATGACAGCTTTTGACGGGCTGAGATTCCCCCCACTTCTCAGAAGAACGCCTGGATGCCGGTGATGGCCCGGCCGAGGATCAACGCGTGGATGTCGTGCGTGCCCTCGTAGGTGTTCACGGTTTCGAGGTTCGCCGCGTGGCGGATGACGTGGAACTCGGCGGAGATGCCGTTGCCGCCGTGCATGTCGCGGGCGGTGCGGGCGATGTCCAGGGCCTTGCCGCAATTGTTGCGCTTCAGGAAGGAGATCGCCTCCACCGGAAGCTGGCCGGCCTCGAACATGCGGCCGGCGCGCAGGCAGAGCTGCAGGCCGAGGGCGATCTCGGTGGCCATGTCGGCGAGCTTCTTCTGCACCAGCTGGTTGGCGGCGAGCGGCTTGCCGAACTGCTTGCGGTCGAGGGTGTACTGGCGAGCCTGCGCGTAGCAGGCCTCGGCCGCGCCGATGGCGCCCCAGCCGATGCCGAATCGCGCCCGGTTGAGGCAGCCGAAGGGGCCGGCGAGGCCCGAGGCCTTGGGCAGGAGGTTCTCTTCCGGGATCTCCACGTCCTCAAGCACGATCTCGCCGGTGATGGAGGCGCGCAGCGAGAGCTTGCCCTCGATCTTGGGGGTGGAAAAGCCCTTCATGCCGCGCTCCACCACGAAGCCGCGGATGGCGTTGTCGTGGGCGGCGGACTTGGCCCACACCACCGCCAGGTCGGCGATGGGGGAGTTGGTGATCCACATCTTGGCGCCGTTCAGGCGATAGCCGCCGTCGATCTTCTCGGCGCGGGTGCGCATGCCGGCCGGGTCGGAGCCGGCGTCCGGCTCGGTGAGGCCGAAGCAGCCCACCCATTCGCCGCTGGCGAGCTTCGGCAGGTACTTCCTGCGCTGCTCCTCGGAGCCGTAGGCATAGATGGGGTGCATGACGAGGGAGGACTGCACGCTCATGGCCGAGCGGTAGCCACTGTCCACCCGCTCCACCTCGCGCGCCGCGAGGCCGTAGGCCACGTAGCCGAGCCCGGCGCCGCCGTATTCCGCCGGGATGGTGGGGCCGAGCAGGCCGAGCTCGCCCATCTCGTTCATGATCTCGCGGTCGAACCGCTCGTCCAGATAGGCCGAGGTCACGCGCGGCAGCAGCTTTTCCTGCGCATAGTCGCGCGCCGTGTCGCGCACCAGACGCTCGTCCTCGGTGAGCTGGCCATTGAGGTCGAACGGATCGGCCCAGTCGAAGACGGGCTTGGAACTGGCGGACGAAGGGGCGGCCATGGCGTGTCTCCCGCTGGAGGCCCGGCGGTCATTGCCGGGCTGCATTTACATTCCTACCAGTCGGTATATAACTATCACGCATCAGTCAAGGGAGCGCACCGCTGCAGGAAGAACGCGACAGGGACGACCGCGACACGGACGAGCCTGGAGGACAGGCCCCGGCGGGCCGGCGCGGGCGGCCGCGCAAGGGTCCGGCCACCGCCGCGCGGCTGGGGCGCCCGCCGATGATGCAGGACCCGCGCGCGGAAATCCTGCGCAAGGCGGCGGAGCTGTTCGCCCAGAAGGGATATTCCGAAAGCTCGCTCAACGAGCTCGCCCGCGCCATGAACTATTCCAAGGGCGCCATCTACAATTATTTCTCCTCCAAGCAGGAGATCTACGACGCCATCATCATCTTCACCCTCACCGGCCTCTACGAAACCGCGGCCAAGGCGGTGAAGGAGGCCGATCCGCCGGTGGAGCGCCTGCGCCACTACATGATGGCCCACGCCCGCTTCCTCGCGGACAATTACGACTGCTTCGTCACCATGCTGGTGGGCTTCTCCGGCATGGCCAATGCCGAGCTCAAGGACGACGCCCTGCGCCTGCGCGATGCCCATGAGGGCCTGCTGCGCCAGATCCTCGCCGCCGGCATCGCCGACGGCTCCTTCCGGGGCATCGACGCGGCCATGACCGGGCGCGCGGTGCTCTCACTGCTGAGCTGGATGGTGCGCTGGTTCAAGCCCGGCGGAAAAAAGAGCGCCGAGGACGTGGCGCAGGACTATTTCGACCTCGTCCTGCGCGGGATGCAGCCGCGGGAGGGGTGAGCAGCACGGGGCTTGCCGGTCGCTCCCGCCGGTCTGCGCGCCGCCGTCACGCGCCGGGGACAATCTGCACCGCACCGGAGCGGTCGGAGAGTCCAGGCCCGCGTGGCTCCCTCTCCCCTTGCGGGAGAGGGCCGGGGTGAGGGGTGGCACGCTCTCTCCGTTCCGGAACACCGCCCAGCGCCCCCCCTCACCCGTCTCGCGGCGTTGCCGCGATCCACCCTCTCCCACAAGGGGAGAGGGGAGATTAGCTCCTGGGCCGCCTCATCCCACCTCGAAGGTCACGCCCTGGGCCAGCGGCAGCTTCATGCCGTAATTGATGGTGTTGGTGGCGCGCCGCATATAGGCCTTCCAGCTGTCGGAGCCGGCCTCGCGCCCGCCGCCGGTCTCCTTCTCGCCGCCGAACGCGCCGCCGATCTCCGCCCCCGACGGGCCGATGTTCACGTTGGCGATGCCGCAGTCGGACCCGGTGACGGACAGGAACAGCTCGGCTTCCCGCAGGTCGGTGGTGAACACCGAGGAGGCGAGGCCCTGGGGCACCTCGTTGTTGAGGCGCACCGCCTCGGCAAAGGCGCCGTAGCGCAGCACGTAGAGGATGGGGGCGAAGGTCTCCGCCGCCACCGTGTCGGTCTGCGCCGGCATCTCCACCAAGGCGGGACGCACATAGAAGGCGCCGGGCAAGGCCGCCTCCCCCACCCGCTCGCCGCCGGTCACCGTGCCGCCGGCGGCGCGCGCGGCGTCGAGGGCGAGCTGCATGGTGCCGAACGCCGCGCCGTCGATGAGCGGCCCCACCAGCGTTGCCGCCGCGCGCGGATCGCCTACGCTCACGGAGCCGTAGGCCGTCTTCAGCCGCGCGACGAGCGCGTCATAGATCCCGTCGTGCACGATGAGGCGGCGCAGCGAGGTGCAGCGCTGGCCGGCGGTGCCCATGGCGGCGAAGGCCACCGCCCGCACCGTGAGGTCGAGATCGGCCGAGGGGCAGACGATGGCGGCGTTGTTGCCGCCCAGCTCCAGGATGGCGCGGCCGAAGCGCTCGGCGACGCGCGGCCCCACGGACCGGCCCATGGCGGTGGAGCCGGTGGCGGAAATAATCGGCACGCGCGCATCGTCCACCAGCGCCTCGCCCGCGTCGCGGCCGCCCAGCACCAGGGTGGAGAGCCCCTCCGGCACGTCGCCGAAGCGCGCGGCGGCCCGGCGGAAGACGGCATCCACCGCCAGCGCGGTGAGCGGCGTCTTCTCCGAGGGCTTCCACACCACCGCATCACCGCAGACGAAGGCCAGCGCCGCGTTCCACGACCACACCGCCACCGGGAAGTTGAAGGCGGAGATGACGCCCACCACGCCCATGGGGTGCCAGGTCTCCATCATCCGGTGGTCGGGCCGCTCGGTGGCGATGGTCAGGCCGTGGAGCTGGCGCGACAGGCCGGTGGCGAAGTCGCAGATGTCGATCATCTCCTGCACCTCGCCCGCCCCTTCCGAGGCGATCTTGCCCGCCTCCAGCGTCACCAGGGCGGCGAGGTCCGCCTTGGCGGCGCGCAGCTCCGCGCCGAACAGGCGCACCAGCTCGCCGCGCCGCGGCGCCGGCACCGTGCGCCAGGCAAGATAGGCGGCGTGGGCGCGGGCGATGGCCCGCTCCACCTCCCCCGCACCCATCTCCGGCACATGGGCCAGGACCTCGCCGGTGAGCGGCGAGCACGCCGCGCGCGGACCCCTGAGGGCATCGCCGCCGACGCCCAGCCGCGTCAGGATCTCCCTGGCCTCAGACGGAAGGATGCCGGGTTCGGGAAAGCGGGACATCACCATCTCCTCGGGTTCGATCGGTTTCCCTTTTAGAGCGTTTTCGAGGGAAGTGGAGACCGGTTCGCGTGAAGAAAACGCGATCACGCAAAGACATAGGGCGTTTCCCCGATTCCATGAAGCGGGCAAGCGCCCCGCCCGTCGCGGCGGAAGCCGGGAACCGGCCGCGGCGGGGATCGTTGGTCTGTGGCGGGCGGCGGTTGCCGCGCGCCCGATGCAAGAGGAGGGATGCATGCCGCAGACCACCAGCACGCCGGAGAAATCCGCCGACATTGCGCTGCGCGGCCTCACCGAAACCGAGCGCGACCAGATCCGCCGGCGCGCCCACGCCATCTGGCGGGAGGAAGGCTATCCGCAGGGCCGCGACCGCGCCCACTGGGAGATGGCGGAGCTCCAGGTGCTCAAGGGGCGACGGTCCTATTAGAGCGTTTTCAGCAAAAGCGGACTCCGGTATTGCGTCAAGAAAACGCGTCGAAACAAAAGCCTGGAGCACATTCGGCAAACCGATGTTCGCCGAATGTGCCCTAGCGGCGGGAGGAGATCTTATGCCTGCCAAATCGAAAGCCCAGCAGATGGCGGCCGGCGCGGCGCTTGCGGCCAAGCGCGGCGAGCAGCCGAAAAGCAAGCTGAAGGGCGCCTCCCGCTCCATGGTGGATTCCATGAGCGAGAAGGAGCTCCATGACCTCGCGTCCACCAAGAGGAAGGGCAAGCCCGCGCATGCGCCCCGTGACTGAGCCCGGTCCGGCAGGCTGGTGAGGCGACCATGGCGCCGCGCTCCTTCTGGAAAGGCTATCTGAAGCTCTCCCTCGTCACCTGCCGGGTGGCCATGACGCCGGCGACGAGCGAGCGCGAGAAGCTGCGCTTCCATACCCTCAACCGCGCCACCGGCCACCGCGTGGTGTCCCGCTATTTCGACGAAGGGACGGGCAAGGCGGTGGACGAGGCCGACGCGGCGCGCGGCTACCAGACCGGCGAGAACAGCTATGTGCTGCTGGAGGACGAGGAGCTCGACGCCATCGCCCTCGACAGCACCCGCTCCATCGACATCGACCGCTTCGTGCCGCGCGACAGCGTCGGCTGGGCGTATCTGGACGCGCCGCATTACCTGGTGCCCGACGACGAGGTGGGCACGGAGGCATTCGCCGTCATCCGCGAGGCCATGGCGCAGAGCCGGACGGCGGCCCTTGCCCGCCTCGTCCTCTACCGGCGCGAGCGCGCCGTGATGGTCGAGCCGCGCGGGCGCGGCCTGGTGCTGTGGACCCTGCGCTACGGCGACGAGGTGCGCCGGTTCGACGGGGCGCCCGCAGCGGATGGCGGCCCCGACAAGGCCGCCCTTGCTTTGGTGAAGAAGCTGATCGCCGAGCGCACCCTCCCGTGGACGCCGGACATGGTGGAAGACCCGGTGCAGGACGCCCTGCTCGGCCTCATCGCGGCCAAGCGCAGCAAGCGCCCGGCGCGCAGGCCGAAGGCCGCCGCCGCGCCGGAGCCGGCCTCCAACGTGGTGAACATCATGGACGCGCTGAAACGCAGCCTTTCGGCCGGGAGGCGGCGCGGCGGCAAGTAACGCCGACAGGTGATCAGGCCGGCGCGCCTTCCTTCAGCAGCTTCCAGGTGATGGAATCGATCAGCGCCTCGAACGAGGCGTCGATGATGTTGGGCGACACGCCGACCGTGGTCCAGCGGTCGCCGGTTTCGTCCGCGCTCTCGATGAGCACGCGGGTGACCGCCTCGGTGCCGCCGTTCAGCACGCGCACGCGATAGTCGGTGAGGTGCAGCCCGGAAATGAAGGGCTGGTACCGGCCCAGATCCTTGCGCAGAGCGAGGTCGAGGGCGTTCACCGGGCCGTTGCCCTCGGCGGCGGAGAGGAGCGTCTCCTCCCCCACCTTCACCTTGACGATGGCCTCGGCCACGGTGGTGATCTCGCCCTTGGCGTTGAAGCGCCGCTCCACCTTCACGCTGAAGCGCTCCACGTCGAAGAAGTCCGGCACGTTGCCGAGCACGCGCCGCGCCAGAAGGGCGAAGGAGGCGTCCGCCGCCTCGTAGGCATAGCCCAGCGCCTCGCGGGTCTTCACCTCGTCGAGCAGGCGCGAGATGCGCGGATCCGCCTTGTCCACCGGCACGCCGAGGCGCTCCAGCTCCGCCAGCACGTTGGACTTGCCCGCCTGGTCCGAGACCAGCAGCTTGCGCCGGTTGCCCACCGCCTCCGGGGCCACATGCTCGTAGGTGGCGGGATCCTTCAGGATGGCCGAGGCATGGATGCCGGCCTTGGTGGCGAAGGCGCTCTCGCCCACATAGGGGGCGTGGCGGTCCGGCGCGCGGTTCAGCATCTCGTCCAGGGTGCGCGAGACATGGGCGATGTCGGCCAGCGCCTGCGGCGAGACGCCGATGTCGAAGCGCTTGGAATAGTCGCTCTTCAGCAGCAGCGTCGGGATGATGGAGCACAGGTTCGCGTTGCCGCAGCGCTCGCCCAGGCCGTTGAGGGTGCCCTGGATCTGCCGCGCCCCGGCGCGCACGGCGGCGAGGGAGTTCGCCACCGCCTGCTCGGTGTCGTTGTGGGCGTGGATGCCCACGTGGTCGCCCGGCACCACCTTCACCACCTCGGCGACGATGGCTTCCACCTCATGGGGCAGCGTGCCGCCATTGGTGTCGCACAGCACCACCCAGCGGGCACCGGCCTCGTAGGCGGCGCGGGCGCAGGCGAGGGCGAAGTCGCTGTCTTCCTTGAATCCGTCGAAGAAGTGCTCGCAATCCACCAGCGCCTCGCGGCCGGCGGCCACCGCCGCCGCCACGCTCTCGCGGATGGAGGCGAGGTTCTCCTCATTCGTGGTCTCCAGCGCCACCCGCACCTGGTAGGCGGACGACTTGGCGACGAAGCAGATGGCGTCCGCCTTGGCCGCGAGCAGCGCGGCGATGCCGGGATCGTTGGAGGCGGAGCGGCCGGGGCGCTTGGTCATGCCGAAGGCGGTGAGGCGGGCCTTCGCCGGATGCTCCTCGGCGAACAGCTGGGTGTCGGTGGGATTGGCGCCGGGATAGCCCGCCTCCACGTAGTCGACCCCGAGCTGGTCGAGCAGGCCCAGGACCCGGATCTTGTCGGCGACGGTGAAGTCCACCCCATTGGTCTGCGCCCCGTCGCGCAGGGTGGTGTCGAAGAGGTAGAGGCGTTCTTTGCTCGGCATGGATCTGGTCTTTCCTCCGGCCGTTCCTGCGGCGACGCCGGCCCCCTCACCCGTCTCGCGGCTGCGCCGCGATCCACCCCCTCCCGCAAGGGGAGAGGGGCTGTCCCGCTTTGCCTCCCCTCTCCCCTTGCGGGAGAGGGGTTGGGGGTGAGGGGTTTCGCGCAGCGCTTGATAGATCGCTTCCAGAACGGACTCCGTCCCCAAGAGGATGTCGTTGTTCCAGAACCGCAGAACACGGAAACCATTGGCCGCGAAATACGCATCGCGCACCGCGTCCCGCGCGGATTCCGCGTGCTGGCCGCCGTCCGCTTCCACCACCAGCCGGTGCTGGAAGCTCAGGAAATCCGCAACATAGGGGCCGACCGGAACTTGGCGGCGAAACTTCGATCCCTCCAGTCGACGATCGCGCAGCATCCGCCACAGCTTCTGCTCGGCATCCGTCATGCTCTCGCGCAAGGCCCTTGCGCGGGAGGATTTCGCGGCGCTCCGCCCCTCAGTGCCGGGGGACGGCATCGTTGTCCCCCAGCTTCTTCTTCATGGCGGTGTTGCCGAGCCAGGTGTCGGCGAGCGGCACCATGTTGCGGCGGTGGGCCTCGTAGCCGCGCTTCTGGAAGAAGCCGAGCGCCGTGTCGCTGGCATCCACCGTCACCGCCTTGGCGCCACGGCCCTTCGCCAGCGCCTCCGCCGCATCGCACAGCGTGCGGGCGACGCCGGCGCCGGCGGCGTCCGGGTGCACGTAGAGCAGGTCGATGTGGGTATTGTCCTTGAGCGCGACGAAGCCCGCCGGCGCGCCGTCCTTCAGCGCCACCAAAGTGAGCTGGCCGGCGAGGCGCGCGGCGAAGGCGGCCTCGTCGTCGGCCGCGCCGGCCCAGGCCTCCTGCTGCTCCTCGTCATAGTCCTCGCCGGTCAGCTCCAGCACGGCGACGCGGAACAGGGCCGCCAGCACCGGCGCGTCGGCGGGCAGATAGGGCCGCAGGGACAGGCGCGCGCTCATCGCGACACCTCCCAGGTGGTGGTCCCGTCCTTGTTGTCCATCAGCACGATGCCCTGCGCCGCCAGTTCCTCGCGGATCTGGTCGGCGCGCTTGAAGTCCCTGGCCTTGCGGGCGGCGAGGCGCTCGGCGATGAGGCCGGCGATGACGCCCTCGTCCAGAGCCTTGGCCTCCTTGCCCCGCGCGCGCCACCCGGTTTCGGTGTCGGCGAGAAGCCCGAGCAGGTTGGCCGCGCCCTTGAACCGCCGGCGCAGGGCGAACGAGGTGTCCTCGTGCTCGGCCACCTCGGCGAGGTGGTGCAGGTGGGTGATGGCGGACGGCGTGTTGAGGTCGTCGGCGAGGCGCTCGGCGATCTCGCTCTCGAACGGATTGTCGTCCCCCGCCTCGGCCTCCGCCTCGCCGATGACGCGGTACCACTTGTCCAGCGTCTTGGCGGCGAAGCCCAGACCCTGGCGGGTCCAGTTGATGGGCTGGCGGTAGTGGGTGGAGAGCATGGCGAGGCGCAGCACCTCGCCCGGCCACTCCTCCAAGAGCTCGCGGATGGTGACGAAGTTGCCGAGGGACTTCGACATCTTCTCGCCTTCCAGCATCAGGAAGCCGTTGTGCATCCACATCTGCGCCATCACCCCGGAATGGAAGGCGCAGCGCGACTGGGCGATCTCGTTCTCGTGGTGGGGAAACACCAGATCGATGCCGCCGCCATGGATGTCGAAGGTCTCGCCCAGATGCTTCCACGACATGGCCGAGCACTCGATGTGCCAGCCGGGCCGGCCGGGGGTCCCGATGCCGCAGGGGGAAGGCCAGCCGGGCACGCCCGGATCGCTCGGCTTCCACAGCACGAAGTCCATGGCGTCGCGCTTGTAGGGGGCCACGTCCACGCGGGCGCCGGCGATCATCTCGTCCAGCGGGCGGCGGGAGAGGCGGCCATAGTCGGGCATGGACGGCACGTTGAACAATACGTGCTCCTCGGCCACATAGGCGTTGCCGGAGGCCACGAGGCGCTCGATGAGCGTCTTCATCTCCTCGATGTGCTCGGTGGCGCGCGGCTCGACGCTGGGCGGCAGGCAGTTCAGCGCCGCCGTGTCCTCGCGGAACCAGCGGTAGGTCTCCTCCGTGAGGTCGCGGATGGAGATGGAGCGCTCGGCGGCGCGGGCGTTGATCTTGTCGTCCACGTCCGTGATGTTGCGGACGTACTTCACATGGTCCGCCCCGTACAGCCGGCGCAGCAGGCGGAACAGCACGTCGAAGACGATGACCGGGCGCGCATTGCCGATATGGGCATGGTCGTAGACCGTCGGCCCGCACACATACATGCGCACGCGCGCCGGATCGAGCGGGCGCAGCGTGTCCTTCGACCGGGTCAAGGTGTTGTAGAGCCTGAGCTCCATGGATCGTTCCCCCGAACTCTTAACCGAAGGGGGATCGCGTTGCCCCGCCCCGCAAGGCGGAACGGCGCGAGCCCCTGGCGCGCAATGCGCCGTGCCGGTCCACCGGCCGGGGCGTCCAGGTCCTTAAGATTTAAGGGTGCAGCAAGGGACGGCCGCGGCCAGCTTTTCGGCTAACCGCAAATAATCGCCGCGAAGGCGCGGATGATGGCATTTCGACCGTTCATGGCGCGGGACAATGGTTCGGGCGGGCGCGGGCGTCAAGAGCTTTCGCACGGCCGCGGGCGGACGCCGCGCGCTTCACCGGCGGCGAGCCGGGAGGCACGGCATGCCCTCCCCGCCCCCGGCCGGCGGCCGCCGGCCCGCTCCTGAAAGTGTTATCGGGCCGCGCTTGACCGGTGCCGGCCGGCGCGGCTATCCCGGAGGCGAAGGCGCGCCAGCGGCACCCGGGCGGCTCATCCCGCGCGGTCCGTCCCCTCCGTCCCCCGGCATCCTGCAGCGTCCTGCGGATGCCGTCCTTCGGGACGGCGCAGGTCCTGCGCCTTCGTCCGAGAGGCCGTTCGTTCCCCATGCAGATCATTCAAGCGCTGGTTTTCGCGGCCGTGGCGGGCCTGTCGCTCGCTGTCCCCGCCGCGGCCGAAACCCGCATCTTCATCATCGACAATTCCGACGGATACGGCATCGACGCCTGCCTGTCGTCGGGCGCGCCCTGCGGCGAGAAGGCGGCCGCCGCCTGGTGCCGCTCGCATGATTACGACCACGCCATCGATTTCGGCCGCGTGGCGGAAACCCCGCTCACCTCGACCCGCGCCGGCGCGGCCGAGGCCGCCTGCACCGGCCCCCTGTGCGCGGAAGCCGTGGCCATCACCTGCACGCGGTGAGGCGCACGCCAGGACCGCGCGCCAGGACGGCGCTCACCAAGACGGCGCTCACCGCAGGAAATCGGCGCATTTCGGCACGTCCGCGCCGCCGCCCCACGGCATGATGGGCACGGTGGAGGTGGAATTCTTCGGGCTGCCGTCGATCAGCTTGTCGGAATAGACGAGATAGACCAGCACGTTGCGCTTGGTATCGCAGCCGCGCACGATCTGCATCTTCTTGAAGAAGAAGGACCGGCTCTCGCGGAACACCACGTCGCCCTGGTCGAACTTGCCCTTGAACGAGATGGGACCCACCTGCCGGCAGGCGAGCGAGATGTCCGAGACCTCCTCGGCGAGGCCGACCATGCCCTTCACGCCGCCCTTCTCCGGCGTCGTGTAGTGGCAGGCGACGCCGTCCACCACCGGATCGTCGATGCCGTAGACGGCGAGCTTGTCGTCGGGGGTCAGGAACTTCCAGACGGTGGACTTCTTGAAGATGAGGTTCGGCTCCTGCGCCGAGGCGCCCCCCGCGCCGAGCACCGGCAGCAACAGCGCCAGCGCGGCGAGAAGGTGGATGACCGCGCGCGGCCGGACGAACACAGGCTTCATGGGACCCCCCTGATTGGCTTCCTCCATATAAGCGGCGCACGGCGGGACGGAAGGGCGGGCGGAGCCGCGCCGCGCCGCCTTGCCCCGGCGGGGCGGCGGGCCGGGCGCCAGCCGGCGATTGACGCGCGGCGCGCGCCATGACACCCCTTCGCCCCATCGCCCGGTTTGGAAAAATACCTCCGACAAAAAAAGGCCCAAGGAGCAAGACATGGACATCAGGCGCCGGCACTTCATTGGCGCATCCGCGGGTGCGCTCGCCACAGGGGCCCTTGCCGCACCGGCGGTGGCGCAGACGCAGCCGGAGGTGAAGTGGCGCCTCACCTCCTCCTTCCCGCGCGCGCTCGACACCATCTTCGGCACCGCGCAGATCTTCGCGCAGTACGTGTCCGAGGCCACCGACGGCCGCTTCCAGATCCAGACCTTCCAGGCCGGCGAGCTGGTGCCGGGGCTGCAGGCGCTCGATGCGGTGTCCAAGGGCTCGGTGGAGTGCGCGCAGACAGCCACCTATTTCTACACCGGCAAGGACCCGGCGCTGGCCTTCGGCACCGGCGTGCCGTTCGGCTTCAATTCGCGCCAGCAGCACTCCTGGTGGTTCTTCGGCGGCGGGGCGGAGATCATCAACGGCGTGCTGGCCAAGTATAATGTCACCTCCATGCCCATGGGCAATTCGGGGTGCCAGATGGGCGGCTTCTTCCGCAAGGAGCTGAACGGCGTCGAGGACCTCAAGGGGCTGAAGTTCCGCATCGGCGGCATCGGCGGGCAGGTGCTGGCCAAGCTCGGCGTGGTGCCCCAGCAGATCGCCCCCGGCGACGTGTATCCGGCGCTGGAGCGCGGCTCCATCGACGCGGCGGAGTTCGTCGGCCCCTATGACGACGAGAAGCTCGGCCTCGTGAAGGTGGCGAAATACTATTACTATCCGGGCTGGTGGGAAGGCGGCGCCATGCTCCACCTGGTGGTCAACAACGACCAGTGGAACGCCCTGCCCAAACACTACCAGGCCATCGTGCGCAACGCCGCCGAGGCCGCCAACAACTGGATGCTGGCGAAATACGATTCGGTGAACCCGCCCGCCCTGCGCCGGCTGGTGCAGCAGGGGGTGGAACTGCGCCCCTTCCCCGCCTCGATCATGGAGGCCGGGCACAAGGCGTCGTTCGAGCTCTACAACGAGCTCGCCGCCACCAACCCGGCGTTCAAGCAGGCGCTGGATTCCATGAACGCCATCCGCGGCGAGCAGCTGGTGTGGTGGCGGATCGCGGAATACGCCTTCGACGACTTCAACATCCGATCGCGCGGCAAGATCTGACGCGCGATCCGATGCCGGGCGGGTTTCGCTCAGGCGCCGCGTGGGCTTGCGCCGCGCGGGCTTGAGCGGGGGCCGATGCGGCGCGCGGCCGGCCGGCGGGACGGGACGAAGCCACAGTTTCGTCACCATTGGCCGGCCCTGTCGGGCTATAGAGGGACAAACGGCGACGCCGAGGGCGGCCGGGGGCGTTTTCGAGCGAGCGAGAAGGTAGGAATGGGTCTTTCGCGACGGATGGGCGTCACAGGCCGCAAGCTGGCGCTCGCGGCCCTCGTGGCCGCGACCGGCATCAGCGCGGTCACCCAGGCATGGGCGCAGGGGGCCAGCTGCGCCCAGCTCGAAGGCGCGCTCGCGTCCCTCGATCGCGGCGGCAACGCGGCGGCCCAGCAGGCGCAGGCGGCGAAGATGCGCTCCGACCTCGACCGCCTCAGCGCGCAGGCCCGCGGCATGGGCTGCGACGCGCCGCGCGGCTTCCTCATCTTCCAGGGGCCCCCGCGCCCGCCGGAATGCGACCAGATCAGCGACCAGATCTCCCGCCTGCGCTCCTCGCTCGCGGGCATCGAGCGCGGTGGCACGGACCAGAGCGGCCAGCGCCGGGCGCTCATCGTCGCCCTCGCCCAGAACAATTGCGGGCCGCAATACACCGCCGCCGTCCAGGCCGCCCGGCGATCCGAGCCGCAGCGGCCGAAGAACTTCTTCGAGGCCATCTTCGGCGCCCCCCAGAACGACGTCGAGGAAAGCGCGCCGGACATCGACCTCGCCCCCCTGGAGCAGGCGAAGCCGTCCTATTCGCGCACGGTCTGCGTGCGCACCTGCGACGGCTATTTCTTCCCCATGGCCAGCGGCACCAATTCCAGCCGGGCGGCGCAGGACGACCAGCTGTGCAAGCGGCTGTGCCCGGGCTCGGAAGCGCAGCTGTTCACCTATGGCGGCGACATCAAGTCGGCGGTGAGCATCTCCGGGCAGTCCTACATGTCGCTGCCCAATGCCCTGCGCTACCGCAAGGAGCTGGTGCCCTCCTGCACCTGCAAGCCGGCGGGCCAGTCGTGGGCGCAGGCCCTCGCCGGCGTCGAGGACGAGACCACCCTGAAGAAGGGCGACATCCTGGTGACCGAGGAGCAGGCGCGGGAGATGTCGCAGCCCAAGTTCAATGATCCCGGCAAGGGCAAGGCGCAGGCGCCCAAGGGCCCCACGGCGGCCGAGGCCGCGGGCGGCCCCGTCGCCGCCACGGCCGATGCCCCGCTCGCCCCCGAGTCGGAGCAGCCGGGGCAGCGGCAGGTGCGCATCGTCCCCATGCCCCGCTCGCAGGCCCGGCAGAGCGCCGCCCCGCAGAACACCCCCCAGGGCGCAGGCCAAGGCACGGGCCAGTAAGGCACGGGACGGCTCCCGGGCCGCTCCGGCTGAGCCGGCGCGGCCCCGCGTCCTCCGACCGGCTACGCCGTCCCGCCCGGAAGTCGCCCGGCGACACGCGCGCGTCCCATCAGCGGCAGCAGCGCCGCCAGTTCCGGACCGGTGTCGCGGCCGGTGAGGGCACGTCGCAGCGGATGGAACAGCGCCTTGCCCGAGCGCCCGCTCGCCGCCTTCACCGCGCCGATCCAGGCGGCATAGGTGGTCCCGTCCCACGGCTCCGCCGGCAGCGCCGCCGCCGCGACGGCGAGGAAGTCGCGGTCCGCGTCCGCCACCAGCCCCGCGCGGGGGGTCGCCACCGTCTCCCACCAGTCGGCCGCATCGGCGAAGCGGGACAGGTTGCCCCGAACCGCGCTCCAGAAGGCGTCCCCGCCGCCGATGCCGAGGGCGGCAAGGCGCGGCGCGGCGGCGGCGTGGGGCATCATGTGCAGGGTGCGGGCGGTGAGGGCCGAAAGCTCCTCCGGATCGAAGCGCGCCGGCGCCCGGGAGATGGCGGAGAGCTCGACCTTCGCCGCGAGGGCCTCCAGGTCCGCCACCGCCTCCACCGCATGGGACGTGCCCACCAGCACCGCCGCCGCCGCCACGGCGAGGGCCTCCTGCCCGTCCGCGCGCAAGGCGGCGAGGGAGAGATGCCCGAGCCGCTTGGACAGCCCCTCGCCGCTCGGCAGGGTGATGAGATTGTGGTGGGCGAAGCGCGGCACGGCGCCGCCCAGCGCCTCGAAAAGCTCGATCTGCACCGCGGTATTGGTGACATGGTCCTCGCCGCGGATGACGTCCGTCACCCCGAGGGCGATGTCGTCCACCACCGAGGGCAGCGTGTAGAGGTAGGAGCCGTCGGCCCGCACGAGGACCGGGTCGGAGAGGTTCGCCGTGTCCACCTGCTGCGGGCCGCGCACACCGTCCTCCCAGGCGACGGTGCGCTGGGCGAGGCGGAAGCGCCAGTGCGGCGCCCGGCCGTCCGCCTCCAGCCGCGCCCGGTCGGCCTCGGCGAGGGCGAGGGCGGCGCGGTCATACACCGGCGGCAGGCCCCGCGCGCGCTGGAGCCGGCGCTTCAGCTCCAGCTCCTCCTCGGTCTCGTAGGCGGGATAAAGGCGGCCCGCCGCCTTCAGGCGCTCGGCCGCCGCGGCATAGTCGGCAACGCGGTCGGACTGGCGGACGACGAGGTCGGGCGCGATGCCGAGCCATGCGAGATCGGCGCGGATGGCATCGGCATATTCCGCCTTCGAGCGGACCACGTCGGTGTCGTCGAAGCGCAGGATGAAGGTGCCGCCGCCGCGCCGGGCGAGCAGCGCATTGAGCAAGGCGGTGCGGGCATTGCCCACATGCAGGAGCCCCGTGGGCGAGGGGGCGAAGCGAAGGACCGGACGAGACATGCGCCAGCCCATAGCCCGGCGCGGCCCGTCCGTCGATGGGCTCGGCGGCGCCGTGGCCTGAAAGGAAGGAGCCCGGCCTTGCGGGCCGGGCTCCGGTTCGTCAGCGCGGCGGGCAGTCCGGCCCGTTGCAGTTCTGGCGGCCGCCCTGCGGGCGCTGCTGCTGTTGCGGCTGCTGGCGCTGTTGCTGCTGTTGCTGGCGCTGCTGCTGGAACTGCTGCTGTTGCTGCTGGCGCTGCTGCTGCAGCTGTTGCTGTTGCTGCTGGCGTTGCTGCATCTGCTGCTGGCGCTGCTGGACCTGCTCCTGCTGGCGTTGCTGACGCTGCTGGACCTGTTCCTGCTGGCGCTGCTGCTGCTGCTGACGCTGCTGCTGCATCTGCTGCTGTTGCTGCTGACGCTGCTGCTGGATCTGCTGCTGCTGTTGCTGCTGACGCTGCTGACGCTCCTGGATCTGCTGCTGCTGACGCTGCTGCTGATCCTGCTGACGCTGCTGGAACTGCTGCTGGCGTTGCTGCAGCTGCTGCTGGCGCTGCTGCAACTGCTGTTGCTGCCGCTCCTGCGGGGTCAGCCGTCCAGGCTGCTGGCCAGGCTGGCCAGGAATCGAGCCGGGCAGGCCGGGACGACCGGGACCACCAGGCCCACCCGGAGTGCCAGGACCGCCAGGACCACCGGGCTGGCCGGGAGGCAGGCCGGGTTGGCCGGGACGACCGGGACCGCCCGGACCACCGGGAGTGCCGGGACCCCCAGGACCACCGGGCTGACCGGGAGGCAGGCCGGGCTGGCCGGGACGACCGGGACCGCCAGGGCCGCCCGGACCACCGGGAGTGCCGGGACCACCAGGACCGCCGGGCTGACCGGGAGGCAGGCCGGGCTGGCCGGGACGACCGGGACCGCCAGGGCCGCCCGGACCGCCGGGAGTGCCGGGACCACCAGGACCGCCGGGCTGACCGGGAGGCAGGCCGGGCTGGCCGGGACGACCGGGACCGCCAGGGCCGCCCGGACCACCGGGAGTGCCGGGACCACCAGGACCGCCGGGACCACCCGGGCCACCAGGATAGCCGGGGCCACCCGGACCACCGGGGGTGCCGGGTCCGCCGGGATAGCCGGGACCACCCGGTCCGCCGGGGCCGCCCGGACGACCGGGACCGCCCGGATAGCCGGGACCACCGGGGTAACCCGGCCCGCCGGGACGGTTCCAGCCGGGAGGGGGCGGCGGCGGCGCGGGCGGCGGCGGACGCATGCCGGGAGGCGGCATGTAGCCGGAGCGCCACCAGCCGGGCTGACGCGGCCCGGGAGGCGGCGGACCCCAGCCGGGACGCGGGCGGGGATTATAGCCCTCCCACCGGTACCGATCGGCGTACCAGGGCTGGTTCACATAATACGGCCGGCCCACATAATACTGGTTCCAGTACTGGGACGCGGCAAAGGCGACCACCGGCACGCCGATGGCGGCCACGCCCCAGTCGGGAAGCACCGCGGTGCGGCCTTCCTGCTCGAAGCCGAGATATTCGCTGTAGACCCAGCCCCGGTAGTCCATCCAGCTGACGTCGCACCAGGATTCATCCTGGAGGCAGCCCTGGATATCGACCGGGGAGCCCTCGGGAATCACGCCGAGGCTCGGGAATTCGGTGTCCGGGCCGGTCCGGATATTCACGTTGGCGGTGGAGTAGGCCGGCGCCGCCTGCGCGGACACAATCCCTGCCATCGCCAGGCCGGCGACCCAGCCAGCCAGTCTGAGCACCCTCATGGATCACTCCCATTCGACTCGGAGAGAGTCGACGTTGTTACTCTAGCGCCGCGCTCATGGCGTTTCATGTGCCAAGGCGCGACGTTTCCTGAGCGGCAGCACGGCCGAATTGCGTCAGGAAATGGTAAACGGAACAATGCCGCGGACGTTCCCGTCGATGCGAATTTCCCGGTCGAGGGGCGGGAAGGCCCGCAGGTCGCAATCCCGGCGCGGGCAGATGCGGCAGGAGACGCCGAGCCGCGCCACCGGCGCCGCCTTGAGATCCAGCCCGTCCGCATAGACGATGTCGTGGGCGAAGGAGACCTCGCAGCCGAGCCCGAAGGCGAAGGCGCGGGAGGGCTGGCCGTGGCGCAGGCTGGGCGTGGAGACCGCGCGGGCGAGGCAGATGTAGCGCGCCCCGTCGGGCATCTCGCCCACCTGCACCAGGGTGCGGCCCGCCATCTCGAACGCCTCGTGCACGTTCCAGGCGGCGCAGGCGCCGCCATGGCGGGCGAACTGGAAGCGGGTCGCCGAATGGCGCTTGGTGATGTTGCCGGCCCGGTCCACCTTGGCGAAGTAGAAGGGCACCCCCTTCGCCCCCGGCCGCTGCAGGGTGGAGAGGCGATGGCACACCTGCTCCAGGCTCGCCCCGGTCTCCAGCACCAGCCGGTCGAGGTCGTGCCGCAGCGTCCGCGCCAGCTCCAGGAAGCGGCGATAGGGCAGCATCAGCGCCCCGGCGAAATAATTGTGCAGGGCGAGGCGGCAGATCTCCGCCGCCGTCTGGCTGCGGAAGGCGCCCGAGGCCACCGTCTCCTGCACCAGGTCGGCGTGCTCCAGCTGGGCGATGGTGGCGGCGATGCGGAAGGCGCGCGTGGGCGCCGTCAGCACGCCGGACAGCACGAGCCGCCGCGCCCGCGGATCGAAGCGGGAGAGGGGGGCCTCGGGGTCGGGCCGGTCCACCTCCACCTGCACGCCGTGCCGGCGGGAGAGATGCGCGGCGAAGGCCGCGGCGGGGTCCGCCCCATCCAGCACGCCGAGCGCAAGGGCGGCATTTTCCGCTGCGCGATCAAGGCCATCCACGTAATTGTCAATGTAATGGAAGAAGTCGCGCACCTCCTCGTAGGGGATCAGCTTGGCATCGTCCCCGCCCGGCGCGACGCCGGCGGCGAGCATGTCGTCGAGGGAGGCGCGCCACTCCGCCGTCCGCTGGAGCGCCACATGCATGCGCAGGAACGCATGGGCGAAGACGGGCGAGAGGTTGGCCACCGCCTTCACGTCCTGCAGCCCCAGGTCCAGGTCGCGGAAGAACGGGTCGGCGGCCACCTCCCGCAGGTCCGCCACCAGGCGGTCGAGATCCTCCGCCCCGAACGAGGTGATGTCCACCGCGAAGGTGCGGGAAATGGCGATGAGGACGGAGGCGGTGAGCGGACGCTGGTTGCTCTCGATCTGGTTGATGTAGGACGGCGAGACGGCGAGGCGCTGGGCCAGCTCGCTCTGCTTCAGCCCCAGCTTCTCGCGCAGCCGCCGCACCGCGTGGCCGGCATACACCTTCTGGCGCATGGCGCCCTCCCCCCAGCCATGGTTCGCGATTGTGAAGAATTCACAAATTACAACACGGAACTTTTACATATTCAAATGTCGCACGCCACCTGCTAGCGAACAAGCCGGCTCAAGTCCGGTCAGGGCCGGGAGGCAGGCGCGGAGGAAGGTGCGTTCGGCGCCCTTTCCTTCGCGCCGCCCGCCGCTACACTCTAGTTTACAATTCCATCCCAGAGAGGGGCGCTCGGCATGAAGGACATCCTCGAAGAGCTCGAGAGCCGGCGCGGCATCGCGCGCCTCGGCGGCGGCGTCCGCCGCATCGAGGCGCAGCACGCGCGCGGCAAGCTCACGGCCCGCGAGCGCATCGAGCTGCTCCTGGACCGCGGCTCCTTCGAGGAATATGACACCTTCGTCCAGCACCGCTGCGTGGACTTCGGCATGGCCGACCAGAAGGTCCCCGGCGACGGCGTGGTGACCGGATGGGGCACCGTGAACGGCCGCAAGGTCTTCGTCTTCGCCAAGGACTTCACCGTGTTCGGCGGCTCCCTCTCCGAGGAGCACGCGCGCAAGATCACCAAGATCCAGGACATGGCGCTGAAGACCCGGGCGCCGATCATCGGCCTGTTCGACGCCGGCGGCGCGCGCATCCAGGAAGGTGTGGCCGCGCTCGGTGGTTACGGCGAAGTCTTCAAGCGGAATGTCATCGCCTCGGGCGTCATTCCGCAGATCTCGCTGATCATGGGGCCGTGCGCCGGCGGCGACGTCTACTCCCCGGCCATGACCGATTTCATCTTCATGGTGCGCGACACCTCCTACATGTTCGTGACCGGTCCCGACGTGGTCAAGACGGTGACCAACGAGACCGTCACCTCCGAGGAGCTGGGCGGCGCCAAGGTGCACACCTCCAAGTCCTCGGTGGCGGACGGCGCCTATGAGAACGACGTGGAGATGCTGCTGCAGACGCGGCGGCTCATCGACTTCCTGCCGGCCAACAACCTGGAGGGCTCGCCCGAGTGGCCCTCCTTCGACGATCCCGCGCGCATCGACGAGAGCCTCGACACCCTCATCCCGGACAACCCGAACAAGCCCTACGACATCAAGGAGCTGATCCTGAAGGTCGTGGACGAGGGCGACTTCTTCGAGATCCAGGCGGCCTACGCCCGCAACATGGTCACCGGCTTCGGCCGCATCGAGGGGCGCACGGTGGGCTTCGTCGCCAACCAGCCCATGGTGCTGGCCGGCGTGCTCGACAGCGACGCCTCCCGCAAGGCGGCCCGCTTCGTGCGCTTCTGCGACGCCTTCGAGATCCCCATCGTCACCTTCGTGGACGTGCCCGGCTTCCTGCCCGGCACCGCGCAGGAATATGGCGGCCTCATCAAGCACGGCGCCAAGCTCCTGTTCGCCTATTCGCAGGCCACCGTGCCGCTGGTCACCGTCATCACCCGCAAGGCCTTCGGCGGCGCCTATGACGTGATGGCCTCCAAGCACGTGGGCGCCGACGTGAACTATGCCTGGCCCACCGCGCAGATCGCGGTGATGGGCGCCAAGGGGGCGGTGGAGATCATCTTCCGCGCCGACATGGGCGACCCGGAGAAGATCGCCGCCCAGACCAAGAATTACGAGGAGCGCTTCCTCTCGCCCTTCGTGGCGGCCGAGCGCGGCTATGTGGACGAGGTGATCATGCCCCACTCCACCCGCCGCCGCCTTGCCCGCGCGCTCGCCATGCTGCGCACCAAGAAGCTGGAGCAGCCCGCGCGCAAGCACGACAACATGCCGGTGTGACCGGCTTCCAAGCGGCACCGACGCTCCCCCTCTCCCCTGGCGGGAGAGGGTTGGGGTGAGGGGTGTGGCGCCGATGGACCCGGCGCCGGGCAGACCCCTCACCCGCCTTCGCTTCGCTCCGGCCCCCTCTCCCGCAAGGGGAAGGGGTAACGGGCCACACCGCACCTATCTCCGCGCCGATGGCGCCCAAGGAACCCGCACCATGTTCACGAAGATCCTGATCGCGAACCGGGGTGAGATCGCCTGCCGCGTCATCAAGACGGCGCGCAAGATGGGCATCAAGACCGTCGCCGTCTATTCCGATGCCGACAAGGACGCCCTCCATGTGGAGATGGCCGACGAGGCGGTGCATATCGGCCCGCCCCAGGCGGCCCAGTCCTACCTGATCGCCGAGAAGATCGTGGAGGCCTGCAAGCTCACGGGCGCCGAGGCGGTGCATCCCGGCTACGGCTTCCTGTCCGAGCGCGCCTCCTTCCCCGCGCTGCTCGCCGAGCATGGCATCGTCTTCATCGGTCCCAACCCCCATGCCATCGAGGCCATGGGCGACAAGATCGAGTCCAAGAAGGCGGCCGCCGCGGCCAAGGTCTCCACCGTGCCCGGCTATCTCGGCGTGCTGGAGAACGGCACCGAGGCGGCGAAGATCGCGGACGAGATCGGCTATCCGGTGATGATCAAGGCCTCCGCCGGCGGCGGCGGCAAGGGCATGCGCATCGCCTATTCCCGCGACGAGGTGCAGGACGGCTTCGACCGCGCCAAGTCCGAGGCCAAGTCCTCCTTCGGCGACGACCGCGTGTTCGTGGAGAAGTTCATCGTCGACCCGCGCCACATCGAGATCCAGGTGCTGGGCGACAAGCACGGCAACGTGGTCTATCTGGGCGAGCGCGAATGCTCCATCCAGCGCCGCAACCAGAAGGTCGTGGAGGAAGCCCCCTCGCCGCTCCTGGACGAGGCGACCCGCAAGAAGATGGGCGAGCAGGCCGTGGCCCTCGCCAAGGCGGTGGGCTACGACAGCGCCGGCACGGTGGAGTTCGTCGCCGGCCAGGACAAGAGCTTCTACTTCCTGGAGATGAACACCCGCCTGCAGGTGGAGCATCCGGTCACCGAGCTGATCACCGGCATCGACCTCGTCGAGCAGATGATCCGGGTGGCGGCGGGCGAGCCCCTCACCTTCACCCAGGAGGATGTGAAGCTCACCGGCTGGGCGGTGGAAAGCCGCATCTACGCGGAAGATCCCTACCGCAACTTCCTGCCCTCCACCGGCCGCCTGGTGCGCTACCGCCCGCCGGCGGAAGGCAAGGACGGCCCCATCACCGTGCGCAACGACACCGGCGTCTATGAGGGCGGGGAGATCTCCATCTTCTACGATCCCATGATCGCCAAGCTCGTCACCCACGCGCCCACCCGCGCCATGGCCATCGAGGCCCAGGCGGATGCGCTCGACGCCTTCGCCATCGACGGCATCGGCCACAACATCCCGTTCCTCTCGGCGCTCATGTCCCATCCGCGCTGGCAGGAGGGCAAGCTCTCCACCGGCTTCATCGCCGAGGAATATCCCGACGGCTTCCACGCCCGCGCGCCGGAAGGCGAGCTGGTGCACACCCTCTCCGCCGTCGCGGCGGTGATCGACAACATCCAGAACGCCCGCAAGCGCAAGATCTCCGGCCAGGTCTCCGGCGTGCCGGTGACCTTCGAGAAGCGCCGGGTGGTGCATCTGTCCGGCGGCCACGACACCATCGTTACCTCCTGCGAGGTGGAGCCGGTGGATGGCGGCTACAAGGTGCAGGTCTTCGGCGCCGACGGCACGGCGGGCCACACCCACCTTTTGCGCTCCGCCTGGAAGCCGGGGGAGCCGGTGTGGGCGGGCACCATCGACGCCGACCAGGTGGCGGTGCAGGTGCGCCCCATCCCCAACGGCGCGGCGCTGGCCCATCGCGGCATCGCCACCCAGGCGCGGGTGTTCACCGAGCGCGAGGCGGAACTCGCCGCCCTCATGCCGAAGAAGGAAGCGGCCGGCGGCGGCAAGGAGCTGCTCTGCCCCATGCCGGGCCTCGTGGTCTCCATCGCCGTGGTGCCCGGCCAGGAAGTGAAGAACGGCGAGATCCTCGCCATCGTGGAAGCCATGAAGATGGAGAACGTGCTGCGCGCCGAGCGCGACGGCATGATCAAGGCGGTCCACGCCAAGGCCGGCGACAGCCTCGCCGTGGATGCGGTGATCCTGGAATTCGCGTGATGCGTGCGGCGCGGCATCTCTTCACGACGCTCCTCCCCTCTCCCCTCGAAGTCGGCTGTTGCCGACTTCGACGTTCACGAAACGAACTCGGCAACAGCCGACTTCGAGGGGAGAGGGGCCGGGGGTGAGGGAGCTGCCGTGCCGCGTTCCAAATGCAGGGTCAAACGGCTCCATACCCCTCACCCCTGCCCTCTCCCGCAAGGGGAGAGGGGGTACGGACGGTTTGGTGGGGAACCGTCTGCTCTCCTTTCGCTTGCGCTCCAGTCGGCCTGGGCGCGAGGGTGGCCTCGCGCGCCGTCATGTGAAAATGTCCGGCACACCCGCCCCCTCCCCGTCCCTCCCGCATCTGCGGGAGCGGGCGCCTGCCGGAGCCTTGTGAATGCGCCTCCTCTCCCACCTCCTGAACCGCTTCGTGGAGAAGGGCCAGCTCACGGTCCTCACCGCCGACGGGCAGCGCCATGTGTTCGGCTCGGGCCAGGACGGGCCGTCCGTGACCGTGCGCATGCACGACAAGAAGCTGGAGCGGGATCTGTTCTTCAATCCGGAGCTGGTGGCCGCCGAAGCCTATATGGACGGCCGCCTCTCGTTCGAGGACGGGGCCGGGGCGTTCGAGCTGCTGATGCTGTTCTCGGTGAACCGCAAGGGCCTCGGCGCGCATCCGGTGCAGCAGGCGCTGCGCAAGGCGTGGCGCTCGGTGCGGCGGTTCCAGCAGGCGAACCCGGTCAAGAAGGCGAAGGAGAACGTCTCCTCCCATTACGACCATCCGGCCGCCTTCTACCGGCTGTGGCTGGACGAGACCATGGCCTACAGCTGCGCCTACTTTCGCGAGCCGGACGAGCCCCTGGTGGAGGCGCAGCGCAACAAGTTCCGCCACATCGCCGCCAAGCTGAACCTCTCCCCCGGCATGCGGGTGGCGGAGATCGGCTCCGGCTGGGGTGGCCTTGCCATCTACATGGCGAAGGAGTGCGGCGCCCACGTCACCGCCATCAACGTCTCGCCCGAGCAACTGGCCGAGAGCCGGCGCCTCGCCGAGGCGGCGGGGGTGGCGGACCGCATCGACTTCCGCGAGGTGGACTACCGCAACCTTCAGGGCAAGTTCGACCGGGTGGTCTCCATCGGCATGATGGAGCATGTGGGCGTCTTCCACTTCGACGACTACTTCACCACCATCCGCAACCTCCTCGCCGAGGGCGGCTTCGCGCTGGTGCACGCCATCGGCCGCATGTCGCCGCCCGGCACCACGGCGCCCTTCATCCGCAAGTACATCTTCCCCGGCGGCTACGTGCCGGCGCTCTCGGAAGTGTTCGCCTCCACCGAGCGCACGCACCTGTGGGTGGACGACTGCGAGGTGCTGCGCCTGCACTATTACTGGACCATCCGGGCGTGGCGGCGGAACTTCATGGCGCGGCGCGCGGAAGTGGACGCCATGATGGGCGAGCGCTTCGGCCGCATGTGGGAATTCTACCTCGCCGCCGTGGAGTTGGGCTTCCTGCACGGCTCCAACATGGTGTTCCAGCTGCTCCTCTCCGACAGGCGCGACGACGTGCCGGTCATCCGCGACTACATGGTCGACGGCGAGCGGGCGCTCGCGGCCCGGGAGCGGCGGTGATGGCGGGAGACCAGAGCGGACGCAGCCGTTTGCCTCCCCTCCCCCCTTGCGGGAGAGGGGGCGCGAACGTGGATGCCGGCGCCATCAGAAATCGTTTGTCTGGCGGCGCGCCCCGCGCCCGCCTCCCCTTCCCCGTCCCGAGGTCCTGACATGACCGATGCGACCGCCCTGCCCTTCGCCGAGGACATCGCCCGAGGCCTCCCCCCCGTCACCCGCGCCGACTGGCTGAAGCTGGTCGACGGGGTGCTGAAGGGCGCGCCCTATGACCGGCGCCTCGTCACCCGCACCTATGAGGGCCTCGCCCTCGACGCCCTGCCCGAGCGCAAGGCGCACGCCCCGGTGGTCGCCGGCCGCCCGGCGGGGGCCCCGTGGATCATCAGCGCCCGCGTGGACCAGCCGGACCTCGCCGGCGCCAGCGCGCAGGCGCTGGAGGACCTGGACGGCGGCGCCTCCGGCCTGTCCCTGGTCTTCGCTCCCTCCCCCCACGCCCACGGCTTCGGCCTGCCGGACGGCGCCGACCTCGGCGTGGTGCTGAAGGACATTCTCCTCGACCTCATCGAGACCCGGCTGGAAAGCGGCGCCTTCCAGGGCCGCGAGGACGCCCTCGCCTTCGCCGACCACGCGGAAGCCCGCGGCTTCGATCCCAAGGGCCTGTCCGTCTCCTTCGGCCTCGACCCGCTGGGCGACTTCGCCGCCGCCGGCACCCTGCCCATGGCGTGGCCGCTTCTGGCCAAGCGCTTCGCGGAAAGCTCGGCCATCCTCGCCGCGCGCGGCTTTTCCGGCCCGTTCGCCCGGGCGGACGGCGCCATCTATCACGCGGCGGGCGCCTCGGACGCGCAGGAGCTGGCGGGCGTGCTCGCCACCGCGGTCGCCTATCTGAAGGCCTATGCCGAGGCCGGCATCCCCCTGTCCGATGCGGCGCCGCGCATCGAGGCGGCCCTGGTGGCGGACGTGAACCAGATCGCCACCGTCGCCAAGTTCCGCGCCATCCGCCTGCTGTGGAGCGCGGTGCAGCGCGAGTGCGGCATCGAGGCCGCCCCCCTCAAGGTGCACGCCACCACCGCCTGGCGCTCGCTCACCCGCCGCGATCCTTATGTGAACCTGCTGCGCAACACGGTGGCAGCCTTCGCCGCTGGCGTCGGCGGCGCGGACAGCGTCACCGTGCTGCCCTTCACCCAGGCGCTGGGCCTGCCGGATGCCTTCGCCCGCCGCCTCGCCCGCAACACGCAGGTGATGCTGATGGAGGAGAGCAACGTCCACCGCGTCGCCGATCCCGGCGCCGGCGCCGGCGCGGTGGAGGCGCACACGGACGGCCTCGCGGAGAAGGCCTGGGACCTGTTCCGCACCATCGACAAGCGCGGCGGCATGGCCGACGTGCTGGAGGACCGCTGGCTCAAGGCCGAGATCGCCGAGGTGAAGGCGAGGCGCGACAAGGACGTGGCCAGCCGCAAGGCGCCGATCACCGGCACCTCCGAATTCCCCATCCTGGTGCAGCAGGCGCCCGAGGTGCTGGCGCCCCTCGCCCCCGCGTCCCCGGCGGCGGACGGGGCGCTCGCCCCCCACCGCATCGCCGAACCCTTCGAGATCCTGCGCGACAAGGCCGAGGCGGCGGCGAAGGCCCCGTCCGTCTTCCTCGCCGCGCTGGGGCCGGTGGCAGCCTTCACCGCGCGGGCGTCCTTCGCCAAGAACTTCTTCGAGGCCGGCGGCATCTGCGCCACCGTGCCGGACGGCTTCGCCGACCTCGACGCCCTCCTCGCCGCCTTCAGGGCGTCGGGAACGCCCTTCGCCTGCCTCGTCTCGTCGGACGAGGTTTATGGCACGGAAGCTGCTTCTACTGCCTCGGCGCTGAAGGCCGCGGGCGCCGGCGCGGTCTGGCTTGCCGGCAAGCCGGCGGAGCTGGAAGCGGCGCTGACGGCGGCCGGGGTGACCGGCTTCGTCTTCGCCGGCTGCGACGCGCTGGAGACTCTGGCGCGGGCGCAGGCGGCGGCCGGGCTGGGCTGAGGACAGGGGAGAACCATGTCGCAAGTCATTTCGGGCCTGACTGCAATTGCGTTCATCGCTGCCGGCGCCGGGGCGTCCCCCGCTTATGCCGACAACGCCAGGCGGTTCGACGGCACCTGGAGCGTGCGCACCTCGGCCGAGACCGGGGATTGCAACAAGAATTACGACTTCAAGCTGGCCGTGAAGGGTGGCACAGTCACCTATGCGGGCTTCTGGCCGGTGACGGCCACCGGCGGCATCAACAAGCTCGGCGCGGTTCGGATGATGCTCAAGCACGGCAGCCACAAGGTGGCGGCCACCGGCCTCGCCGAGGGGGATCAGGCATCGGGCGACTGGTCCTCGCCCCATCCCAAGTGCAGCGGCTCCTGGTTCGCCAAAAGAAGCTGAGCTGGCGGACCTGAGCTGGACCAACCCGGGCACTCGCGAAGACGCGGTCGATTTCGAGGGAAATGAAGATGAGCCGGATCCCCAATTTCGCCGACATCGACTGGGGCGCGCCGGACGTCGTGCCGCCCTCGGTCGCCGCGCAACCCTGGACCACGCCCGAGGGCATCCCGGTGAAGCCCCTCTACGGCCCCGCCGACATCGAGGGGCTGTCCTATATCGACACCTATCCCGGCATCGCGCCCTTCCTGCGCGGGCCGTATGCGGCCATGTACGCCACCCAGCCCTGGACCATCCGGCAATATGCCGGCTTCTCCACGGCGGAGGATTCCAACGCCTTCTACCGGCGCAACCTCGCCGCCGGGCAGAAGGGCCTGTCGGTGGCCTTCGATCTCGCCACCCACCGCGGCTATGACAGCGATCACCCGCGCGTCGCCGGCGACGTGGGCATGGCGGGGGTCGCCATCGACAGCATCTACGACATGCGCACCCTGTTCTCCGGCATCCCGCTGGACCAGATGAGCGTGTCCATGACCATGAACGGCGCCGTCCTGCCGGTGCTGGCGCTCTACGTGGTGGCGGCGGAAGAACAGGGCGTGCCGCACGCCAAGCTGTCCGGCACCATCCAGAACGACATCCTCAAAGAATTCATGGTGCGGAACACCTACATCTATCCGCCCGCGTCTTCCATGCGCATCATCTCCGACATCTTCGCCTATACGTCGAAGGAAATGCCGCGCTACAACTCCATCTCCATTTCCGGCTACCACATGCAGGAAGCCGGCGCGACGCAGGATCTGGAGCTGGCCTATACGCTGGCGGACGGCGTCGAATACGGCCGCGCCGGCGCCGCCGCCGGCCTGCCCATCGACGTATTCGCGCCGCGCCTCTCCTTCTTCTGGGCCATCGGCATGAATTTCTACATGGAGGTGGCGAAGCTGCGCGCCGCCCGCCTCCTGTGGACGCGGCTGATGACCGACCTCGGGGCGAAGAATCCCAAGTCCCTGCCCCTGCGCACCCATTCGCAAACCTCCGGCTGGTCGCTCACCGCGCAGGACGTGTTCAACAACGTCATGCGCACCGCCATCGAGGCCATGGCCGCCACCCAGGGCCAGACCCAGTCGCTGCACACCAACGCGCTGGACGAGGCGCTGGCGCTGCCCACGGACTTCAGCGCCCGCATCGCCCGCAACACCCAGATCCTGCTGCAGCAGGAGAGCGGCACCACCCGGCAGATCGACCTGTGGGGCGGCTCCTACTTCGTGGAGAAGCTCACCGCGGACCTCGCCGCCAAGGCGTGGGCGCACATCCAGGAGGTGGAGGCGCTGGGCGGCATGGCCAAGGCCATCGAGGCCGGCATCCCCAAGCTGCGCATCGAGGAGGCCGCCGCCACCACCCAGGCCCGCATCGACGGCGGGGCGCAGACGGTGGTGGGCGTCAACAAGTTCAAGCCCGAGCGCGACCGCATGATCGACGTGCTCAAGGTGGAGAACGCCACCGTGCGCGCGGCGCAGATCGAGAAGCTGCGCCGCCTCAAGGCCGAGCGCAGCGACCCGGACGTCGCCGCCGCGCTCACCGCCTTGACCAACGGCGCGGCGGGCGGCGGCAATCTCCTGGAGCTCGCCATCGACGCCGCCCGGGTGAAGGCGACGGTGGGCGAGATTTCCGACGCGCTGGAGAAGGTGTTCGGCCGCCACCGCGCCGAGATCCGCGCCATCTCCGGCGTCTACAAGCGCGAGGCCTCCGCCATGAATGACAAGGTGGGCAAGGTGCAGAAGCTGGTGGAGGCGTTCGAGCATGCGGAAGGCCGCCGGCCGCGCATTCTCGTCGCCAAGGTGGGCCAGGACGGCCACGACCGCGGCCAGAAGGTGATCGCCTCCGCCTTCGCCGACCTCGGCTTCGACGTGGACATCGGCCCCCTCTTCGCGACGCCGGAGGAAGCCGCCCGGCAGGCGGTGGAGAACGACGTGCACGTGGTGGGCATCTCCTCGCTGGCCGCCGGCCACCTCACCCTCGTGCCGGCGCTGAAGGCGGCGCTGGAGGCCGAGGGCCGGGGCGACATCATGGTGGTGGTGGGCGGCGTGGTGCCGCCGCAGGACTACGAGGCGCTGAAGGCCGCCGGCGCCGAGGCCATCTTCCCGCCCGGCACGGTGATCGCCGATGCGGCGAAGGAACTGATCGCCACCCTCTCCCACCGCCTCGGCCACACGCTCGAAGCGGCGGAGTGAGCGGCGCCGGCGACCTCACGCCATTGGGTTCCACCCTGCGGGTGCTGGAGCCCGCCCCGCACGTGCTCGCCTTCTATGACGGGCGCGTGCCCGGCGCACGCCTGCACGGCACCCACGAGAACTGGCTGGACGATGGCGCCTATGCGCTCGGCATCGCCTCCTATGCGGTGATCGATGGCGAAGACGCGCTGGTCTACGACAGCCACGTCTCGCTGGCCCACGCCCGCCTCATCCGCCGCACGCTGGAGGCAAAGGGCGCCCGGCGCATCCGCTTGGTGCTGAGCCACTGGCACGACGACCATGTGGCCGGCAACGCCGTGTTCGCCGACGGCGAGATCATCGCCAATGGCGAGACCGACGCGCTGCTGCGCCAGCATCGCGCCCGGCTGGAGGCGGCCGACCCGCCCATTTGCCCGCTGGTGCTGCCGAACCGGCTGTTCGAGGAGCGGCTGTCCCTGATGGTCGGCTCCGTCCCGGTGGACCTGATCCACATGGACATCCACAGCCGCGACGGCACGGTGGCGCTGCTGCCCGGCGGCCTGCTGCTGGCCGGCGACACGCTGGAAGACCCCATCACCTACGTGGACGAGCCGGACCGGCTGGCGATCCACCTCGAAGGGCTGGAAAAGCTTGCGGCACTCGGCGCCACCCGCCTCCTGCCCAACCACGGCGCGGCGGAGGCGATCGCGGCCGGCGGCTACGGCGAGGGGCTGATCGACGCGACGCGGCTCTATGTGGAGAAGCTGCTGCGGCTGAAGGATGAGCCCGAGCTGGCGCGGCTGGACCTGCGGTCCTTCGCGGCGGCGGCGTTCGCCACCGGCGCGGTGACGTATTTCACGCCCTACGAGGCGGTGCACCGGCGGAATGTGGCCGCGGTGCTGGGGGTGGGGTAGGAACCGGTCGCCCTTGTCCCGGACGCCCTTGTCCCGGTCGCCCTTGCCGAGGCATGGAGGGTGCCGCTTGAGTTGGACACTGGGGCACCGGCCCCATGAACCCTGCGGGCCAGCAGGCTTGCAGCCTGCGGAGATTTACAGTGCGAGGCGCACGGGACTCACCCGGCGCTCCCGCCCCCTCACCCCGCCTTGTGCAGTCCCAGCCCGGCGTTGCCCAGCCCGGCCTTCGCCGTGCCGACCAGCCCCTCCACCTTGGCCACGATGGCGTCCGCATCGAGTCCCGCCTCGGCCAGCTGGCGGGCCTGCGAGTCCTGGTCGATATAGGTGTCCGGCAGAACCATGGTGCGGACCTTCACCGCGCCGCGGTCCAGCACGCCTTCGTCGGTGAGGAGCTGGAGCACGTGGCTGCCGAAGCCGCCCACGGAGCCCTCCTCCACGCTCACCAGCGCCGCGTGGCCGGTGGCCAGCTGCAGCACCAGGTCGCGATCCAGCGGCTTGGCGAAGCGCGCGTCGGCGACGCTCACGGCGAAGCCCGCCGCCTCCAGCCGCTCGGCCGCCTCCAGGCACGCGGCGAGGCGGGTGCCGAGGGAGAGCAGGGCCACGTCCCCCGCGCCGGTCCCGCGCACGAGGCGGCCCTTGCCCATGGGCAGCACCTCGCCCCGGTCGGGCCGCTCGATACCGACGCCCTCGCCGCGCGGGAAGCGCACGGCGATGGGGCCGTCGTCATAGGCGACCATGGTGGCCATCATGTGGGTCAGTTCCGCCTCGTCGGCGGGGGCCATCACCGCCATGCCGGGCAGGCAGGCGAGATAGGCGATGTCGAAGGCGCCGGCATGGGTCGCCCCGTCCGCCCCCACGAGGCCGGCGCGGTCGATGACGAAGCGCACGGGAAGGCCCTGCAGGGCCACGTCGTGCACCACCTGGTCGTAGCCGCGCTGGAGGAAGGTGGAATAGAGCGCGCAGAACGGCTTGAAGCCCTCGGCCGCGAGCCCGGCGGCGAACGTCACCGCGTGCTGCTCGGCGATGCCGACATCGAAGGTGCGCTCGGGATGCACCTGCCCGAACAGGTCGAGCCCCGTCCCCGACGGCATGGCGGCGGTGATGGCCACGACCTTCGGGTCGCGCCGCGCCTCGGCGATGAGGCTCTCGGCGAACACGCGGGTATAGGACGGCGCGTTGGACTTGGCCTTCACCTGCGCACCGGTCATCACGTCGAACTTGACCACGCCGTGATACTTGTCGGCGCTGGCCTCGGCCGGGGCGTAGCCCTTGCCCTTCTGCGTCACCACATGGACCAGGATGGGCCCGGTCTTGGCGTCGCGCACGTTCTTCAGCACCGGCAGCAGGTGGTCGAGATTGTGCCCGTCGATGGGCCCCACGTAATAGAAGCCCAGCTCCTCGAACAGGGTGCCGCCGGTCCAGAAGCCGCGGGCGAACTCCTCTGCCCGCTGGGCGCCGCGCTCCACGAACTTGGGCAGGTGGCCGGCGATCTGCTTGCCGATCTCGCGCAGCGAACGGTAGGTCTGCCCCGAGATGAGCCGCGCCAGGTAGGCCGACATGGCCCCGGTGGGCGGGGCGATGGACATGTCGTTGTCGTTGAGGATGACGATGAGCCGGGAATCCATGGCGCCGGCATTGTTCATGGCCTCATAGGCCATGCCCGCCGACATGGCCCCGTCGCCGATGACGCAGACCACGTTGCGCTCCTCGCCCGCGAGGTCGCGCGCCACCGCCATGCCGAGGCCGGCCGAGATGGAGGTCGAGGAGTGCGCCGCGCCGAACGGGTCGTAGACGCTCTCCGACCGGCGGGTGAAGCCGGAAAGGCCGCCGCCCTGGCGCAGGGTGCGGATGCGGTCGCGGCGGCCGGTGAGAATCTTGTGGGGATAGCACTGGTGCCCCACGTCCCAGATCAGGCGATCATGGGGTGTGTTGAAGACGTGGTGCAAGGCTACCGTCAACTCGACCACACCGAGGCCCGCGCCCAGATGACCGCCGGTGACCGAGACGGCATCGATGGTCTCGGCGCGCAATTCGGCGGCGAGCTGGGCGAGCTTGTCCTGGGGGAGGCGCCGCACGTCGGCGGCATCCTTGATGGTATCGAGCAACGGGGTCTTCAACGAGGTCACGGACCACTCCGACCGGAACGAACCGGGAAAACGAGCCTTACACAGCCAAATGGCGGCTTGCAACGGACAATGGGTGCGCGCCGGCCCCCTCGTCGCGGCGCCGGGAAGACGGCTTCAGCGGTCCTGGACGTGTGGTGACCGGCCATGGATGAACCCGCGGCACCGGACCGCGGGCCCTCCGCGGCCTGCCACAAGGGACCCGCCACAAGGGACCCGCCACAAGGGACCCGCCACAAGGGACCTGCCGCAGGTTCTCGCGGCAGGTCGCATTTCCCCAGGCCACATCACCCCAGGTCACATCACCCCGGGCCACATTACCCCAGGTCACATTCCCTCATATCATTTGACCTCAGGCCACTGACCCGGGGTCACTTGCCCTCGGGTCACTTGCCCTGAGGTCACTTGCCCGCCTGCGCCTTGCGGGCGTCGGCGATGGCGGCCTTCAGCTTGTCGAAGCCCACCGCGCCGATCACCGCCTGGTCGCCCACCACGTAAGACGGCGTGCCGTTGAGCGACAGGGCGGTGCCGATCTTCATGCTCTCGTCGAGGGTGGCGTTCAGCTCGGGCGAGGCGGCGAACTTCTGGATCGCGGCGGGATCGACGCCCACCTCCTTGGCCACCGCCAGGGCCTTGGCCCGGTCGGCCGTGCCACGGGCGCCGAGCAGCGCCTGGTGGAACGCCATGTACTTGTCCGGCGCGGCGAGCCGCACCGCCACCGCCACCTGCGCCGCCTCCACCGAGGGCTGGCCCAGCACCGGATATTCCTTCAGCACCACGCGCAGGTTCGGGTCCTGCTTCACCAGCTGCTGGAGGTCGGACAACGCGTGCTTGCAGTAGCCGCAATTGTAATCGAAGAACTCCACCAGGGTGACGTCGCCCTTGGGGTTGCCCACCACCACGCCGCGCGGGCTGTTCAGGAGCAGCTCCTTGTTCTCGCCGATGGCCTTGGTGCGCTGGCCGGACTCGACCACCATCTGGCGCTGCTCCAGCACCGCGATGGCCTCCTGCAGCACTTCCGGATTCTGCACCAGATAATCCCGGATGACGGCGCCGATTTCCTTCTTCTCGGCATCGGTGAAGGCGGCGGCAGGGCTCGCCGCGAGAAGGACCGCCGGGACGGCGGCCAGCGCAAGCGCGGCGAGGCCGCCGGCGACGCGCCGGAAGCCGGAAAGGGACGAGCCCTGGTTGCGGGACATAAAGGTCTCCATGGGGTGAAAGTGCATCATTGTGGTCGGTTCAGCGCCGATTTGGGCGGCTTGAAGTTCACGAGGTCGTCGGCCTTCAGCCAGCCGGGCGAGCCCTGCGGGAAGCGCTGGCGCGCCCGCGCCGCGAGCTCGCGGCCGGACTTGAAGTCGCCGGTGGCAAAATAGCCCTGGGCGGCGGCGAGGTCGGCATTGGCGAGGTCGCCGGCCCGGCCATAGGCGATGGACAAGGAGCGCCAGGCCGACGACGAATTGGGATCGCGCTGCGTCGCCTGCACCAGCTCGCGCATCGCCTCGGAATTGTCGCTGGGCTTGCCGGATTCCACCAGCGCCTGGCCCAGCATGGAGCGGATGAGCGGCGCATTGCCGGTCATGGAGACCGCCTTGCGCAGGGGCGCCACCGCATCGGCGGCCCGCCCGCTCTCCAGCAGCGCCTGCCCCTTGAGCTCGTAGAAATACGGGTTGGACGGATCGCGCGCGATGAGCGCGTCGATCTGCGCGACGGCGCTGGAAACGTTGCCGAAGCGGTAGGCCGAGATCGCCCGCGCATATTGCGCCGCCATGGAGGTGTCCGAGGCCGGGTAGCGCCGCGCCACCACCTCCGGCCGCTCCATGAAGCCGATCAGCTTGGCCCGCATCATGTCGTGCCGCGCCTGGAGCGCCGGCGGGTCCTTCACATTGTAGTAGGGGCTCTTCTTGGCGAGCTCCTCCAGCGCCGCGATGCGCTCGCGCGCCATGGGATGGCTCAGGAGGTAGGGGTCCACCCGCTGGCTGATGAAGAGCTGGTCGCTCTGGAAGCGCTCGAAGGTCTCGATCATGCCCTTCGAGGACTGGCCGGTGGCATCCAGATACTTCACCGCCGAGCGGTCGGCCGCCTGCTCCTCGCCGCGCTGGTAGGAGAGCAGGGAGCGGCGGATCGCCTCCTGCGGCGCGGACATGGCGGCGGCGCCCACATTGCCGAGGTCGCGGCCGTTCATGCCGCTGGCCGCGCCGGCCGCCATGCCGCCGGCGGCGAGCAGCATGGCGACGATGGCCATGGTCTGGGCACCGGCCAATTGCTCGCGCATGCGGGCGAGATGACCGCCGGCGATATGCCCGGTCTCGTGCGCCAGCACGCCGATGATCTGGTTGGGCGTCACCGAATCCACCAGCGCGCCCGTGTTGACGAAGATGCGCCGCCCGTCCGCCACGAAGGCGTTGAACGAGCGTTCGGAGATCAGCACCACTTCCACATTCTGCTGGGCGAGGCCGGCGGTCTTCAGGATAGGCCGCGTATAATCGCGCAGCAGGGCCTCGATCTCGGTGTCGCGGATGGTGGTGGGCCGGCCCCGGGGGCTTGATTCCTGCGCCACCGCGACCTGGACGGGCAGGCTGACGGCGGCCAGCAGGCACGCGCCGCGCCCGAGACGGGCCGCGCCGCGGCGGGCCACCTGGAAGAGCTTCTGGAAAGACATCGGCATCGCTGCTCGGCTTCGTTCCGTTCCTGGGCCCGTCCGGCCCTGTTGCACATGCGCGGTCCTCGCGCCGAAAATGCCCCCCGCGCCGCAGGGGCCGGCGCGGCGGTGAAGCCCGCCGGCACCGAAATCCTCGGTACCGAGATCCTCGGCGCCGAAATCCTTGGCGCCGAAATCCTTGGCGCCGAAATCCTTGGCGCCCGGGGCGGCGCAGGCTACGAGACGCAGGGGACACTGGCGAACACCCGCCCCGCGGTCAATGCGCCGATCTTCACGTTGGGGCGACCCTCGGGATGCCCGGTGCGGTGTCCCCTGGGAATGGAACCCGACCCTGGGTGAGACCCCGTCTCAGGGACAGTCAGAATGCGGCGGCAGCACGGCAGCGCCGGCCGCCGCCTGGAAGGAAGCGGAAAGTCAGCCTCGCATGACCGCCATCGCACATCGCACCCACGCCGCCGCCATCGCCCTGTCCCGGCGCAGCGCCGTGGATCCGTTCATCGTCATGGACGTGATGGAGCACGCCGCGCGCATCGAGGCGCAGGGCGGCCGCGTCATCCACCTGGAGGTGGGCCAGCCGGCGGCTCCCGCTCCCCTGGTGGCGCGGCAGGCCGCCGCGACCGCTTTGGCGGCGGGACAGGTGGGCTATACTGCGGCGCTGGGCCTTCCGGCGCTGCGCGCGCGCATCGCCCGCCATTATGGCGAGACCCACGGCGTCGCCATCGATCCGGAGCGCGTCGTGGTCACCAACGGCTCGTCCGGCGGCTTCATCCTGGCCTTCCTCGCCTTGTTCGAGCCCGGCGACCGGGTCGCCATCGCCGCCCCCGGCTATCCGCCCTACCGGCACGTGCTCTCCGCCCTCGGCTGCGAGCCGGTGCTGATCGAGACCCGGGGGGAGGACCGCCACGCCCTCACTCCGGAAGGCCTCATGGCGGCGCACCGCGAGGCGCCGCTCAAGGGCGTGCTGGTGGCAAGCCCGGCCAACCCCACCGGCACCATGATGGACCGGCCCGCGCTCTCGGCCCTGCATGCGTGCGCCCGCGACCTCGGCCTCGCCTTCATCTCCGACGAGATCTATCACGGCCTCGACTACGCCTTCCCGGCGGTGAGCGCGGTGGAGATCGGCGAGGACGTCACCGTCATCAACTCCTTCTCCAAATATTTCTGCATGACCGGCTGGCGCGTGGGCTGGATGGTGGTGCCGCCCGGCGTCTCGCGCACCATGGAGCGGCTGCAGCAGAACCTGTCCATCTCCGTGCCCACCCTGTCGCAGATCGCCGCCGACGCCGCCTTCGAGGGCCGCGCCGAGATGGACCTCGTCAAGGCGAGCTACGTGGAGAACCGCCGCATCCTCACGCAAGGCCTCCCCAAGGCGGGCCTTGCCCGCTTCCTGCCCGCCGACGGGGCCTTCTACCTCTATGCCGACGTCTCCGACTTCACCGACGATTCCGCCGCCTTCGCCCGCCGCATGCTGGACGCGGTGCACGTGGCGGCGACGCCGGGGGTGGATTTCGACCCCTTCCACGGCCGCAGCTTCCTGCGCATCTCCTATGCCGGGTCGCCGCCCGACATGGCGCAGGCCGTGGCGCGCATCGGCGACTTCCTGAACCGGGGATGACAGCACGCGCGGCGCGCCGGCTTGTGAGAGCCGCAAGCGGCGGTGTATCTGGACCAACTTTCATCGAGACGGATTCGGACGCGTTCCGGCTGGGCCGCATGCGACCACCGTCGCTGACCGGGAATATCCCATGTCCGCGTCCGAGACCCCCGCGTCCGAGCCCCCCGCGTCCGGAACGCCCGCGCCCCAGATTCCTGCGCCAGAGGTCACCGTCGCGGTCTCCGCCCTGGACCTGGGCGCGCTCCTGTGCTCGCGGGTGTGCCACGACGTGATCAGCCCGGTGGGCGCCATCGTCAACGGCATCGAGGTGCTGGAGGACGAGGACGCCGCCGACATGCGCGAGGTCGCCCTCGACCTCATCGCCAAGAGCGCCCGGCAGGCCTCGGCGCGCCTCCAGTTCACCCGCCTCGCCTTCGGGGCGGCGGGCTCAGCCGGGGCGCGGCTCGATCTCGGCGACGCCGAGCAGGTGGTGCGCGCGGTGATCGAGGACAGCCGCACCGCCATCGAGTGGACCCTGCCGCGCGAGCTCCTGCCCAAGAACCGGGTGAAGCTGCTGCTCAACCTCGTGCTGCTGGCCGGCACCACGGTGCCGCGCGGCGGCGTCATCCGGGTGTCGGCCCAAGGCGAGGGCGACGCCACGGGCTTCACGCTGGCCTCGACCGGGGTCAGCGCCCGCATTCCGCAGGGCATCGTGGCGCTGGTGGGCGGCGGCGTGCCCGAAGGCGGGCTGGACGCCCATTCGGTGCAGCCCTTCTATGCCGGGATGCTGGCGCGCGACTGCGCCCTCGGCGTGAGCTTCGCCCAGGACGGCGAGACGGTGACCATCACCGCCGCCTGATCCCGTCAGCCATCGGCTTGCACCAACGGCCTCGGCCTTCGATCGAGGCAAAGAGGGGTCGCCCGGGCGCCGCGCGGGCCTGATGGCGATGCCGGGCGGGCGCGGCGCCAGCGGTCTGCGCTGGCCGGCTTTCGGCCCGCGATCGCCCCATTTTCAAGCCGGAACGAAAAAGCCCCGCCGAAGCGGGGCCTTTTTGGGATGCGGCGGCGCGCGTCAGACGGCGATGCGCTCGGCGCCGGGCATCGGTTCGCGCAGCACATAGCCGCGTCCCCATACCGTCTCGATATAGTTCTTGCCGGCGGAGGCGTTGGCGAGCTTCTTGCGTAGCTTGCAGATGAACACGTCGATGATCTTGAGCTCGGGCTCGTCCATGCCGCCGTAGAGATGGTTGAGGAACATCTCCTTGGTCAGGGTGGTGCCCTTGCGGAGCGAGAGCAGCTCCAGCATCTGGTATTCCTTGCCGGTCAGGTGCACCCGGTTGTTCTCGACCTCCACCGTCTTGGTGTCGAGGTTGACGATCAGGTCGCCGGTCTGGATCACCGACTGGGCATGGCCCTTGGAGCGGCGGACGATGGCATGGATGCGCGCCACCATCTCGTCCTTGTGGAAGGGCTTGGTGAGGTAGTCGTCGGCCCCGAAGCCGAAGCCCTTCACCTTGTCTTCCGTATTCGCAAGGCCGGAAAGGATGAGGATGGGAGTCTTCACCTTGGCGAGGCGAAGAGAACGCAGGACCTCGAACCCGGACATGTCCGGCAGGTTCAGGTCGAGCAGAATGATATCGTACTCGTAGACCTTGCCAAGGTCGACGCCTTCCTCACCGAGGTTGGTCGTATAGACATTAAAGCTCTCGGTCTTCAGCATCAGTTCGATGCCTCGGGCCGTAGCACTGTCGTCCTCGATGAGCAAGACGCGCATGGCTATCCCTTTCCTCGCAACTACCCGAAAGGCGGCGTTGCCGACTTTCGTTGCTCGGCCGTTGGAGTGATTCGCGATACGTGTGTAGAATCGTTAACAGAACTCGATTCTCTCCCACAAGAGTCTGCGGAAAATTCTTTATGCCCGGGAGTCAAGACTGACTCTGTTTCAAGCACTTAAGGTTTTCCACAACCCGTTGGGCACGCGCCCGATCACCCCACGCCCGAGTCCTTAAGGGCGGCGTTCGGGAAAGCGCCCAGCGCGCTTCACCCGAACCGTAGCGCCATCATTAACGAAGGCGGTAAACGATTGGTTGCCGACGGGACGGGTGTTGCGATTTTCTCGCCGGACGCGACGCTCAGTAAGGAAAGGGCAACCCTCACCGGACATTCTCTGCCCCGGAGGCTCCGAGCGCACACGGGCGGGCGTGCGGGGCGCGTCAGCCTGTGCGTACCGGAGTAGACGGCGATGAAGTCGCGTGACCCCCTGATCCGTGCCAAACGTTTCCAGATCGAGGATGCGCGTCGCCGCCTCGTCCAGATCGAGGCGATGATCGCCGATTTCGAGCGCATGGCGCAGGATCTCGAGCGCGACATCGCCGCCGAGGAGGAGCGCTCGGGCATCACCGATCCGCGCCATTTCGCCTACCCGCCGCTGGCGCTGGCCGCGCGCAACCGGCGCGACAACCTGCGCCGCTCGGCCGAGGACCTCGCAACCCAGCAGGACGATGCCAAGGCGGTGCTCGCCGAGGCCGAGGCCGATCTCGCTCTGGTGGAAGCCGCCGGCGAGATGGAGCGCACCGGCCGGGTGGAAAGCCCGCCGCGCCGCGCCCCCCTGCGCCCCACCGAGCCCGCGCGCCACTAGGCGCGAGCCGACGCGGGGGCCCTCATCGCGCCGAAACCCGGGGACCGTCATGTCCCGGCTCGTCCGGGGCATCCGCTCGGCCGCTCGCCCCGCGCCCGCAAGCCAGGGAGCCGGCACGCCAGCCCGGCCGCACCGCCTCCCCCGGACAAGCCGGGGGATGACGGCCGGCGCATGAATTCGCCGCGCGTGGAGGCCGGCAGACACCGCCGTGACGGGGGATGGCTCACCGAGCGGTAGGTTGGTACAACCTATTGCGGTGCAGCGAAATTATTTACCCGTGAAGGGGGTGCCGAGGCGCCCTCCAAGCTTCCAAACGCCGCCAAGGCTCCGGTAACCTCTTCCTCACCATTCCCCGAGCGAGAGCGTTCCGTGACGCCGATCCGCAAGGTCCATGCCCTCGTCGAAGCGGTCGCAACCGGCGACCGACAGGCGTTCGAGGAGCTCTATCGCCTCACCAGCCCGAAGCTGTACGGCATCGTGCTGCGCCTGATGCGGCGCCCGGAGCTGGCGGCGGAGGCGCTGCGCCGCACCTATGGACGCATCCACGCCGAGGCGCACACCCTCAAGCCGCAAGAGGATCCCGTCGCCTGGATGGTGTCCATCGCCCGCGCCTGCGCCCTCGACATGGCCTGGCGCCGGCCGGTGGGGGATGCCTTCGAGCCGTTCGACGTGGGCCAGCGGGGGGAGGACCCCCTCGCCAGCGCGCGGCGCAGTCCCGCGCTCCAGCGCCTGCTCACCTGCCTCGGCACCCTGCCGGAAGAGCGCCGGCGCATGGTCCTTCTCGCCTTCTACGACGGCTGGAGCCGCGAGGCCCTGTCGGTCTATTTCGATGCGCCGCCAGCCGGCATCCGGGCCTGGATGGCGCGGAGCGTGGCGCAGCTCGGCGCCTGCCTCGGACGGCGCGCGTGACCGCGGCCCTGCCCGCCCAGGTGGTCCGCTCCCCCTCGGACGTGGACCGGACCCTGGCCGCCGAGTTCGTGCTCGGCACCCTCGATCCCGACGAGCGCAAGATCGCCCGGGGGCGCGTGGGCGCCGATCCCCAGTTCGCGACGCTGGTGCGGCAATGGGAGCGCCGCCTTGCGCCCCTGCACGAGCTTGCCGTTCCGGTGGCTCCCCCGCCCCAGCTCTGGCGGCAGATCCTCGCCGATCTCGACGCCGCCCGTGCCGCCCGGCCGAGCGGCGGCCGCGCGCGCTCCGGCGCTCCCGTCGCCGATGCCTCCGGCCGGCCCGCGCCGCGGCCCGACCTGAAGGGGCGGCCCGATCGGCCGGCAACAGGCGTGCTCGGGCGGTTCCGCCGGCTGCTCGCGCTGCCGTTCCGCCGGCGCGCCGCCGCCCGGCCGGCCCGGCCCGAGACGCCCGAGCGCCGTGCGCGGCCCGAGGGCGGGGCCGCCGCGCCGCTGTCTGCGCCCGTCGCCCGCGGCCCGCAGGAGCGGACCCTCGGCCGCGCCATCCGGGCCGCGACCGACGCCGGCCTGCTGCCGCCCCCGGCGCGCGCGCCCGCGCCGCCCGAACCGGCGAGGCGCGCCGAGCCGCAGCGCCCCGCCCTGCCCGTCGCGGCGGCGGCCGGCCCGCCACCCGCCCCGCCCCGCGTGCGCCCCCCGCCGGAGCCGCTGGCCCCGCCCCCCGCCTTCATGTTCCTCGAGCCGGAGGGACCGCCCGCCGCCGGCCCGCCGGCCTCCGAGCCGGCGCATGGACCGGCCGCGAGTCCCCCGGGGGAAAATCTCCCCCCGGCAGAGACGCTGGCGGCAGGCGCCCCGGCGGCAAGTCCCCCGCTGGCAAGTCCCCCGGCGGCAAGCCCTCCGGGAGCAACCGCCGTGGCCGCCACCTTGGCGCTGCTCCGCGCGCCCCCCTCGCCGCCGCAGCCCCCGGCGGCCGAGGAGGAGGCGGGCGCAGAGGCGGCCGCGGCCGTGGGACAGGACGCTCCCCCGGCAGCCGACACCGACATCGGCTTGACCCTGCCCGACACGGGCGATGCCGACGGAGTGTCGGGGCCGGTGTCGGATGCGGCCGCCGCGCCTTCCGAGGCGCCTGAGGGCGGCGACCGCCCGGTCGAACCGGCGACCGCCGCCGCGTTCGAGGGCCCGGCCGAGACCCCGCTCGCGGCCCCCTCCCCCGCCGATCCCGCACCGCCCGAAGCCGGACCGGAGGCCATCCTCCCGGACGCTGCGCCACCCGCTGAACAGCCGCCATCCGGCGCCGATCCGGACGATGAGCCCCTGGCCAGCGATGGCTCGGGCGCCGAGGCCCAGCCCTTGCCCTCCTGGGCCGAGGCGGTCGCCTCCGGCAGCGTCTCCGCATTGCCGGAGCCCGAGGACGGCGGCCCGGCCGCCGCCTTCCTGACGGGGCAGAGCGACCTTGCGGGCGAGGCGCAATCCCGCCCCCTCGACCCGGCTGCGACGGCCCGGCAGGTGCTGCGCTGGCAGGTGGCGGCGGCGCTGCTGCTGGTCCTGTGCCTCGGCCTCGGAGCCGGCGTCGCCTATCGCACCTGGTTCTGGCCGGACGACGGACAATGGGTCGGCGTGCTGCGCGCCACCCAGACGCAGCCGGCCATCGCCCTGCGCATCGATCCGGTCAGCGGCGCTTTCCACGTGCGCGCCTTCGCGCCGGAGCCGCCCCCCGGGCAGACCTACCGCCTCTGGCTCGTCACCGAGACGCGCGGAACGCTGCTGCTCGGCGCCTTCACCACGATGCTGTCCGAGCGCGCGCCGGCCCTCGCCCGCATGGGGGCCGGCGGGCTTCGGGCATCGGAGGTCCTCGTCACCCGCGAGCCGGCGGCCCGGGCGCTGCTCCCCGGCAGCGGGCCGGGCGAGGACGTGGTCTATCGCGGCCGTCTCATGCCGGACTGAGGCGCGCCGCGCCCCGTGCCGCCTCAGGCGGCGGGGCCTGCGGCGATGCGGGGCCCGGGCCGGGCGCCGGTGACCCGCAGGGCATTCTGGCGCGCGCTGACAACGCAGTTGCGGCCCGATGCCTTGGCCGCATAAAGCGCGCCGTCGGCCGTGTTGATGAGCTCTGAAACGTCCGCGAGGTCCGGCCCGCTGGGCAGGAAGGTGGCGGCGCCGACGGAGAGGGTGACCCTGGTATCGCGCCCCTCGACCCGAACGAGGCATTCTTCCGCCAGCGCCCGCAGCCGCTCGGCGGTCAGATGCGCGCCCTTCTCGTCCGCGCCGGGCAGGACGATGCAGAATTCCTCGCCGCCATATCGGCCCACGATGTCAGACGGGCGCACAGCCCCCGGCATGAGCAGGGCGAAATGCCGCAGGACGGCGTCGCCGGTCTCGTGGCCGAAACGGTCGTTCACCGACTTGAAATGGTCGAGGTCGGCCAGCAGCACCGAAAGGGGAATGCGCCGGGCCTTCGCCACGCCGAGGAAATGCACCGCCCGCTGAAGCGTGGCGCGCCGGTTGAGCAGGCCGGTGAGGTCGTCCACGGAGGCGAGACGCTCCAGCACCATGAACAGGCTGCCGAAGCTCCAGGCCACGGCGAGGCCGAGGCTCACGACCAGCGTGCCGTGCTCGGCCGGCGTATCGAGCGGATGCAGGGCGCCGCCATAGCCGAACTGCGCGGCGATCCCGCGCAAAAGGAAGATCGACGCGATCCCCGCCATCAGCAGGCCGGCGGGCAGGCGGGACATCACCGGCCCGGAGCCGGAGCTCTCCAGCAGCGCCACGGCGGAAAGTCCGGCCCAGGCGGCAACGATGAGGGAGGCGATGCTGACGCGGTCGGGCGCGTTGTCGCCGAAGGCCAGCGATACGCCGAGCGCCGACGCGCCCGCGACGGCGCTGGCAAGCACCCACGTCACATGGGCCGGGCGGTCGTCGAACGTGCGGATTCCGCTGAACAGCAACCCCATGCCCAGGAAGACGAGCCCGTTGCCCGCCAGCGCGCTCACGGGCAAGCCGATGCTCGGCCGGGCGGCGATGGCCAGGCAGCCGCCCGACAAGGCGAGATTGGACAGGCCCCAGAAGGCGAGCGGGGACGCCCGCAACCGCACGGCAGCCAAAAGTTGCATGGACGCCAGCATCACGCCGACCAGCGCCGAAATCCCAAGCATGGTCTGGACATGAAACTGCATGGAAGAGCCCCGCCCCTGCGTGCACGCACTGCAATCGGCGCGCCACTCCTGCACCAATTACGTGTGCACCTCAAGCGGCAACATCGTTTCGATTCCGCTCAATCATCGTGCGCTTTGTAACCAAGGACGAGACTGTGGCGCAGCAATGACGCCATCGGCCGGGATCGCTATGATGCGCACTGTCGCGCAACCTCGAGGAGGCTTCATGGCCGAGCAGCCGTCCGACCCGCATCTGCCCCGTCCCGTGGACCGCGCGCTGGATGCCCGATTCCGGCACGGCCAGTCCACCGAGCCGAACTATTCCGGGGTCACCTCCTTCCTGCGGCGGCGGTATGCGCGTGACGGCGGCGGGGCGGAGGCGGTGGTGTGGGGCGTGCCCCTCGACGTGGCGGTGTCCAACCGGCCGGGCACGCGCTTCGGACCGCGGGCCATCCGCGCCGCCTCCTCGATCCTCGACGGCGATCCCTTCTATCCCTTCGGCTTCGACCCCTTCGAGGCGCTGGACGTGGCCGACGGCGGCGACTGCGTGTTCGACTACGGCCTGCCGGCGGGAATCCCTGGCGCCATCACGGCGCAGGCGGCGGCCCACTACGCGCGCGGCACCCACCTCGTGACCCTGGGCGGCGACCATTTCCTCACCTATCCGGTCCTGCGCGCCCTCACCGCCCGCCTCGGCGGGCCGGTGGCCCTGGTGCAGTTCGACGCTCACCAGGACACGTGGGACGACGGCGGCGAGCGGGTGGACCACGGCACCATGATCACCCGCGCGGTGAAGGACGGGCTGATCCGGGTCGACCGCTCGGTCCAGGTGGGCATCCGCACCCATGCGCCGCAGACCTGCGGCATCGAGATCATCGACGCCCTCACCGCAGGAGAGCTCGGGCCGGCGGCCGTCGCCACCCGCATCGCCGAGCGCGTGGGCGATGCGCCGGTCTATCTTTCCTTCGACATCGACGCCCTGGACCCCGCCTTCGCGCCGGGCACGGGCACGCCGGTGTGCGGCGGCCTCTCAACGCGCGAGGTCATCTCCTGCCTGCGCCGCCTCGGCGGGCTCGACCTCAAGGGCTTCGACGTGGTGGAAGTCTCCCCGCCCTATGATCACGCGGAGGTCACGGCGCTTGCAGGGGCGACGCTGGCATCGGTCTATTTCTGCCTGCTGGCCGAGCGCAAGGCGAAGGGGGCGGTGATTTCGCTTTAGAGACGGCGGCGCACCCTGGTCCGGCCTGAAGTCACCCCTCGTCCCGCCCCGGCCCGTCCGGGAGAGGACGGTCGGGCCGCCTCTTCCAGGCAAGGCCCCCACCCCGCGCTTCACGACAGGGCCCGGCTCAGCGCGGGAATGGTGCCGGCGCCCCTTCGGTTCGGTGAGGCATGGTACCGCCTTGCCGGCCCGACCCGGATATGGGACAGCCCGTGCGCAGCAGCATAATTGGGCAGCCTGAGAGGGAAGCTTGGCGTGAAGGGAAACCGGCCGGGGCTGGCCACCTATATCCTGCCGATGGCAGCCCTGCTGCTCGCGGGCCTGTTCCTGCTCAGGCCGGAGCTCTCGCCCGGCCACAAGGGGCTGGCGGCCGACGCCCTGGCGTTTTTCTCGGTGATGCTGCTCGCCGCCGCGGCCTTCTGCACCGTCTCCCACGCCGACGTGGTGGCGGCGCGGCTGGGCCAGCCGTTCGGCACGCTGCTTCTCACCTTGTCCGTGACCGTCATCGAGGTGTCCGTGATCGCCTCCATGATGCTCAACAAGGACAACAATCCGACCCTGGCGCGCGAATCGGTGCTTTCGGTGCTGATGATCGTGAACACTGGCATCGTTGGCCTGTGCCTCCTGCTCGGCAGCCTGAAGCACCGTGAGCAGACCATCCAGCAGCAGGGCGTGTCCGGCTACCTGTCGGTGATGATCGCGCTCGGGGTGATGCTGCTGATCCTGCCGAGCGAGACCCGGGAGGGCGCCTCCGGCGCGTTCTCGACGGTGCAGCTCCTCTACATGTCGTTCATCGCCCTGTCGCTCTACGCCGCCTTCCTCTACATGCAGACGGTGCGGCACCGGGAGCATTTTGGCGGCCAGCCCGAGGGGCACGCCGAAGCCCCGCCCGCGACGGCGCCGTTCCTCGTGGCGCTCGCCATGCTGCTCGTGTCCCTCGTGGCGGTGGTGGCGCTGTCCCGGCACGTGGCCTCGGCGTTCGAGGACTTCCTCGGCCAGTTCGCGCTCGAGGACCCGGACGCGGTGACAGGCGCCCTCGTGGCCCTGCTCCTGCTGCTGCCCGAAGGCATCAGCGCGGTGCGCGCGGCGGCGCGGAACCATCTTCAGCACTCCCTCAACATCGCGCTGGGCTCGGCCCTCGCCACAATAGCCCTGACCATCCCGGCCATGGCCGTCATCAGCGTGCTGATCGGACGACCCATGGTGCTCGGCCTCGACAACGAGGACCGCACGCTGCTGCTGCTCACCTTCGTCCTGTCCATCCTCTCCTTCGGCACCGGCAAGACCAATGCGCTCAACGGCGCGGTGCATCTCATCGTGTTCTGCGTCTATGTGCTGCTGCTGTTCCTGCCATAAACGCGGCGGGCCCCTGCGCGGCGGTGGACAGGCCGTTGGCCAGATGGCATGGTCCGGCCGAATTTGAACGGGGCGCGAGCCGTGAAGAATTTCCTGCTCTACATCTTCACCTGGTGGAACAAGCAGACCGTGGGCACCATGTGGTGGACCAAGCGGTTCGGCGAGTTCGTGGGCGAGGACGAGTTCGGCAACCGCTATTTCCGCACCAAGGGCGGCAAGATCGACCCCACGCTCGGCTTCGAGCGCCGCTGGGTCATCTATCCCGGCTACGCGGAGGCCACCACCATCCCGCCCGGCTGGTGGGGCTGGATGCATCACCGCGTGGATACGCCGCCGACCGACGAAAACTACGCGGCCTTCTCCTGGCAGAAGCCGCATCGCCGCAACATGACCGGCACGCCCGGCGCCTACCGGCCGAAGGGCTCCGTGCTGGCGGGCGGGCTTCGTCCCCGCGTCACCGGCGACTACAAGGCCTGGACCCCCGGCGAATAGCGCGGTTCCGCGCCGCCTTGCCACCGCCCGATTCAGGCGGTCTGAAGGGCAGGCACGCGCCGATCGCGCGCCGGAGGCGGCCCGGACCGGCCGCCCCTTCCCCACAGGTTGATGAGTTGATGCGCGCCATCCGCACCGTTCCGCTTCTCGCCCTGGCCCTCGCCGCCGGCTGGGCCCCGCAGGCGGTCGCGCAGACGATCGGGCAAGGGCGCGGCGTGATCGAGCAGATGCCCCTCCCCCCACCCGGAGCCACGGCGCCGCAGCGGCCGCCGCCCGGCGCAGCGCGCCCGCCGGGCACCGGCACGCCCCCGCCGGTTCCGCCGGCCCCCGCAGCCCCCGGCGCGGCCCAGCAGCCGAAGCCGGACGAGGGCGGCGACGTGATGGTGGTGCAGCCGCCGACGCAGAAGATCCCCAACGCCTTTGCGGTCTTTGCCGGGCTCGACAAGATCACCGGCCGCACCACCACCTTCGACGTGGCCATGGGCGAGACCGCCCAGTTCGGCGCGCTGCAGGTGACGCCGCGCGTGTGCTACACGCGTCCCGCCACCGAGACGCAGAACACCACCTCCTTCGCCGAGGTGAACGAAGTGACGCTGCAGGGTCAGGCCAAACGCATCTTCACCGGCTGGATGTTCGCCTCCAGCCCGGGGTTGCATGCGGTGGAGCACCCCATTTACGACGTGTGGCTGATCGGCTGCAAAGCGGCCGCCCCGGTCACCGCCCGCCCCGCCGGCCAGTGATAGAAATCCGCCTCCGCCTGGAGCGCGTGGTCGAGCAGGCGGTGATACTGGCGCCGTGACACCTCGATGGCGCCGAAGGTCTTCAGGTGGCTGGTGACGAACTGGGTGTCGAGCAGGCGGAAGCCGCCGGCGATCAGCCGGCCCACGAGGTGGACGAGGGCCACCTTCGAGGCGTCGCGCTCGCGGTGGAACATGCTCTCGCCGAAGAAGGCGGCGCCGAGCCTCACCCCGTAGAGACCGCCCACCAGGCGGCCATCGTGCCAGGCCTCGACCGTGTGGCAGCGGCCGCGGACGAAGAGCTCGCCGTAGAGCTTGCGGATGCGGTCGTTGATCCAGGTCTTCTCACGGCCGTCCTGCGGCTCGGCGCAGCCGTCCAGAACCGCGTCGAAGTCGTAGTCCACGCGGATTTCGAACTTGTCGGAGCGCACCGTCCGGGCGAGGCGCGAGGAAATGCGAAAGCCGTCGAGGGGGATGATGCCCCGCCGCTCGGGCTCGATCCAGTAGAGGCCGGGGTCGTCGGCGCTCTCGGCCATGGGGAAGATGCCGCAGGCATAGGCCTTCAGCAGCACCTCGGGGGTGATCTCGACGATCTGGTCGCTCAGCCGGCTCATGCGGAAAGAGTAGCAGCAAATCGAGCGTCCGTGTGGCACCGCACCTCCGCGGCGCGGCTTCTGCCCGCTTCGGGTGCGATCCGGCCCGAGCGGCGCATCCCTCGCCCGCCCCGGGCGGGGCCGGCGCCCGGACGGGCGCGATTCCACTTCCACCCGGACGGATCGCACTCTAGACACGGCGCATCCGTCCTTCACGCGAAGTCCCCGCCATGACCCTCTCCCGCGCGCCCGCACCCACCGATGCCGCTCTGCTGGCGGGGTTCGCCGAGGCGGCCCTTGCGGCGGGCGTCGCCATCCGCCGCATCGAGGCCGAGGGCATTTCCCACAGCCGCAAGGCCGATGCGAGCCCGGTGACGGAGGCGGACCACGCCGCCGAGGCCATCATCTGCGCCGCCCTCGCCCATCTCCTGCCGGGGGTGCCGGTGGTGGCGGAGGAAGCCATGGCGGCCGGCGCCAGCGTCACCTGCGGCAACCGCTTCCTGCTGGTGGATCCCCTCGACGGCACCCGCGAATTCATCTCCGGCAACGGCGAGTATACGGTGAACATCGCGTTGGTGGAGGACGGCACGCCGGTGCTCGGCGTCGTCTATGCCCCGGCCCGGGCATTGCTGTTCGCCGGGCGGCCGGGGGCGGCCTTCCGCGCCATCCGCGCCCCCGGCGCCGCCGTCGATGCGCAGGACTGGACGCCCATCGCCTGCCGCACGGTGCCGAACGGCCCCATCGTGGTGGCCGCGAGCCGCTCGCACGGCGATCCCGCCACCGACGCGCTCATCGAGCGCTACGAGGTGGCCGAACGGATCCCGGCGGGCTCGGCCCTCAAGTTCGGCCTCCTCGCCGAGGGCAAGGTGGATCTTTATCCCCGCCTCGGAACGGTGATGGAATGGGACAGCGCCGCCGGCCACGCCCTCGTTGTGGCAGCGGGCGGCCGCGTGACGCGGCCCGACGGGAGCCCCCTCACCTACGGTCACGCGGAAGCCGGCTTCAAGGTCCGCGGTTTCGTCGCCTGGGGTGCGGGACACCGGTCGTTCCACGCCGCGGCGAGCTGAGCCTGAATAATTCCGCAACCATGATGGTGATTGCCGCGCAACGCGCCGGCACAAGCTGCTGCGCGCCTTTCCGGTGTCATAGTGATGGCCATAATCGCAGCGATTCGTTGCTGCCCATCCCCGCCCCGTCGAAGCCCCGCCGTCGAAGCCCACCGCGAGATCCAGCCATGCGATTTTCTTCGAGCTTCCCCAAGACCGCGCGCTTCCCGGGCGCCAGCGTCTCGTCGGCCTTGTCCCGGCGATCCGTGTCGCAACGCCTGGCGCTGGGGCTCGCAGGCCTCGTCCTCGGCCTCGCCGCCCTGTTCGCCGGAGCGCCGGCCCATGCCCAAGGCGCCCAGGGCGCCCCGCCGCAGAACTATTCCACCAACGAGCTGGTCAGTAAGGGACACTCCTTCTTCGGCAGCGTCTCGCGCGGCCTCGCCCTTTCCATCGAGAAGGCGGTGAGCCAGTGGGGCCAGCCCAACGGCTACATCCTCGGCCAGGAGGGCGCGGGCGCCTTCATCGGCGGGCTGCGCTACGGCGAGGGCGTGCTCTACACCCGCAATGCCGGCGACCTGAAGATCTACTGGCAGGGTCCCTCGGTGGGCTGGGACTTCGGCGGCGACGGCGCCCGCACCATGATTCTCGTCTACAACATGCGCAGCGTGGAGGACATCTTCCGCCGCTTCGGGGGCATTTCCGGCTCGGCCTATCTGGTTGCCGGCTTCGGCATGACCGCGCTGGGCGCCGATGGAATCGTGGTGGTGCCCATCCGCTCGGGCGTGGGGGTGCGGCTCGGCGCCAACCTGGGCTATCTCAAGTTCACGCCCAGCCCCACCTGGAACCCCTTCTGAGCGGAACGTTCCACGAGGGCGGGATCACGGTACCGGCTTTGCGCCCGCGCCCGGCGTACGCGGCTCGGTCTGCGCGGCGCCGCTGGCGGCGGCGTCCCGGCCATGGCATGAATGAGACGAATGCCGCAGCGCGGGGGTTCCGGAATCAGTTCGGCGCCGACCGCCTGCGGAGGGCGAACGGGAACGGGTGACGGCCCTGCCGCACCGTCCGAAAGGGCGGGCCAGCCGGACCGGCTCAAGGCGAAGGGCGAGTGCGCGCGTGATCGAACAGATCATGTATTTCACGTTGGGCGTGCTGATCGCGACGCTGGTGGCCCTGCTGGTGCTGCCCGCCGTGTGGCACCGCGCCGTCCGGCTCACCACGAAGCGCGTGGAAGCCGCCGTCCCCATCTCCGTCTTCGAAGTGCAGGCGGATAAGGACCAGCAGCGGGCCTTCTTCGCCCTCAACCAGCGGCGCCTGGAGCTTCAGACCGACGCGATGCGCGAGACCATCGTGTCCCACGCCGCGGCGATCGAAACCCAGCGTCAGAGGATCTTCGACCTGGAGGGCGCGCTCAAGGCCCTTCAGGAGCGGCATGATTTCCTCACCGGCACCAGCGCCGAACGGGATGTGCTGCTCGGCGAGGTGCAGGACCAGCTGGCAGATCGCACCGCCACCCTTGCGCGGGTGGAAGAGGACCTCGCCGGCCGCCTCAGCGCCCTCGCCGCGCTCGAAGAGGCCCACCGGACCCTCGATGCGCAGTCCCGCGAGCTCGCCGCCACGCTGGCGACGCGCGAGGCCACCCTCGTCACCGAACGCGCCCGCATCACGGCTCTGGAGAGCGATGTGGCGGCGCTCCGCGCCAATCTCGCTGCGACCACGCAACGGCTCGAAGAGACCACCGCCACCCTGGAGGCGGAACGCCTGGCCGCATCCGAGGCCCGGATCACGGCGGCCGAGGTGGCGACCCGTCTCACCACCGACCTCGCCGAAACCCAGTCCGCCCTTGCACACAGGGGGAAGGAAAGCGACGAGCGGCGGGAAGCCATCGCCGGCCTCGAAGCCGAGCGGGACCGGCTCGCCTCGGCCCTCGCCGTCGCCGAAGCCGATCTCGACGCGAATCGGGCCGTCGTGCACGCCTTCGAGCAGCGCCGGGCCACCGAGTTCGCCGCCGCCGAGGCGGAGAACCGCCGCCTCGCCGACACGCTGCACATGCTGCGCGCCGACCATGCCCTGATGGAGGACGCCATGCGTCGCCCGGGCCGCGAAGCAAGCGAGGCGCCGGCACCTCGCCTCGCGGCCGAGGGGCTGGAGGCCTTGCGTGACAGCGTGAGCGATGTCGCGGCGCGTCTGGTGGCGCTCACGGCGCGCCTCGAAGGGGCGGCCTCGCCGATCCCCGCTCTGGTGGACGGATCTGCCGACGGCCTTGCCGGCCGCATCCGCACACTGCTCGACGCCGAAGCACCGCCGGAGCCGGTCGCCACGCATGCGACGGCCGATGCCGGGCTGGAGGGAGACGAGGGCGAGGACGAGGACGCTCCGCCCGTCAGCAAACCGCGCAGCCGCGCCGCCGCCCTCTGAGCCCGCAAGCTCCGCCGTCGCCTTCCCCCTTCGGCGCACGTCTCAGCGCGAGGCGACGGTCAGTTCGTCGAGCCGGGCGCGCATGTCGCGAGGAAGCTCGGGGAATTGCGCGGGGGTGACGAAATCCGCCTTCTGGTAGGGCATCCCCCCGCCTGCCCCTGATCGCGCCGCCACTTTCGTCCCGGCCCCGGCAAAGACGCGGCTGCCGTCGCGGCTCATCACCACGTCGCCGCGCTTGAGCGTCGGGTCGCGCATCACGTCGATCTTCGCCAGCCCACCGATGCGCGGGCCACCGGTGCAGGTGCAGCCGTCCACCAGTCGCTGGCGATAGACATAGGCGTTGGGCATCTCCGAATAGGGGGCCCCATCCCTGGACACGGCCAGATCGATGCCCCGCGCGGTATCGGAGGTGGTGTAGACCGCCATCCGGGCGGCCGGGCAGAAGGCGTTGCACTGGGCCAGCGCGTCCGGGTCCCCCGCGCCATTCGGCCGGCCCTGGAGCGGGAAGTACCGCCCATCGCAGGTCCGCACGCAGAATCCGGCGGCCACGTAGCCGCCGGAACCGCCCTCCCGCAGCTCCGGCAGCGGCGCGAGCGAAGGCTGGTTGAATGCCGGACGCGGCGGGGCTGCACGCATGCCACCGAACAACATCGAGAAGAAGCCTTCGATGGGGGACGCCGGAGATGGCCTGGCAAAGAAGGTGGTCCGCGCGCCCTGCGCCTGCGCCTCGCCCGCGAAGCCGACTCCGCACAGCAGCGCCGCTGCCAAGATGAGCCGGCCGGCGGAAGGGCCGGCAGATCGTGGAACCGCCCGCGTCGGCGCGTGGTCGCGCCACCCTTCGCCCGGGATCGTTCGTTTCCCCAAAGCCCCCTCCCGAATTCTTTATTCAGAAGCGACGGGCACTCCTCTCCCGCGCCTGCTGTCGCTCCACATCTCACCTTTCGGCAACGTGCAAGCGGCCAAGCTCAAGCGATCACCGGTTTGTGATCAACAGGAAAATGCACGGCGCTCGCCGAATCAGGCGAGGGCGGGCTGCATCATGACGGGACGCGGCGTCTCCACCGGGCGTTCCTGCGGATGCGTCAGGACCGCGAGTGTCGGCGTCGCCACGAGCACGGCGGCGAAAAGCATAGCAACGAGCGAGATTAGAACAGAACCATGAGCCAAGCCGGGCATGGCGGGACTCCCTTTCCCCATTCCGCTCCCCCTCCGGTCCGCCGCACTGGAGACGAGCGTTAATGAAATGTTAATACCCGCCTCCGGGTTCCAACACATTTCTGTCACGTTTCCGAGAGCGTTTCGCAGTCGAATCAGCCGGCTTGACCGTTGCCGTTATCGGCACACCTGCTGCCAGTGCGCCTGCCCCTGCGGTCCCACGCGCCGAATGTAAGAGCAGTTCGGCCGCGTGGGCGGGCCCCAGCTTTGCGCATAGACCGGCACGCGCACCCGCGAGTGGGGCCGCCAGAGGCAGCGCCCGTCATTGCAGACCCACCGCACCGGAACTGGCTCCGCGCCCGGCAGATCCACCGCACCGGCGATGCCGGGGCTCGCCGCCCCCGCCGCAGCGGCGCCGCAGGCTGCCGCCCAGATGCAGGCGGTAAACGCCAGGGTCGCAAGTTTGTGTCGCACGATCCACCTCCATCGACGCCGTCGCGCCGGGATAGCGGGAAGAGGTGCCCTGCTCAAGCGCGCGGCGCCCCACCGCTGCGCTGCGGCAACGATAGCGCCTTGCGCGGCACCCGCCGGCACCGTGATATGGAACCATGATAGACAAGCTCGAATACCTGATCGCCCTCGCCCGGGAGCGCCATTTCGGGCGCGCCGCCGAAGCCTGCGGGGTGACGCAGCCGACCCTCTCCGCCGGCGTCAAGCAGCTGGAGGACACGCTGGGCGTGCTGCTGGTGCAGCGCGGCTCGCGCTTCATGGGGTTCACGCCCGAGGGCGAACGGACGCTGGAATGGGCCCGGCGGATCGTGGCCGATGCGCGCGCCATGCGCCAGGACATCGACGCGCTGAAGCGCGGCCTCGCCGGCCCCCTGCGCATCGCCGCCATTCCCACCGCCCTGCCCATGGTGGCGGCGCTGACCACGCCGTTCCGCGCCCGCCATCCCGACGTGCGGTTCACGGTGATCTCGCGCACCTCCATCGAGATTCTCAACCACCTGGAGAATCTCGAGATCGACGCCGGCATCACCTATCTCGACAACGAGCCGCTGGGTCGGGTGAACACGGTGCCGCTCTATCGCGAGCGCTACCGGCTCGTCACCTCGCCCCAGGCGCACCTTGGCGACCGCGACAGCGTGACCTGGGCCGAGGTGGCGGAGCTTCCGCTCGCCCTGCTCACCCCGGACATGCAGAACCGCCGGATCGTCGACAGCCTGCTCGCCGCCGCCGGGGCAAGCGCCAAGCCCACGCTCGAATCCAATTCCATGGTGGTGCTGTTCACCCATGTGCGCACCGGCCTTTGGGCCAGCGTGATGCCGGCCATGCTGGCGGATTCGCTCGGCCTCACATCCGTGGTCCGGTCCATCCCTATCGTGGAGCCGGAAATTTCCCACTCCATCGGCCTCGTGGTGCCGCACCGCGAGCCCACCACGCCCATCACCGCCGCCCTGGTGGCCGAAGCGCGCCGCATCGCACCCAAGCTCGAACAGGGCGCCGTCGCCGATCCAGCGATTGCTGCGATGCAATAATTTCCCCGACAAACCGGCGGAGCGGCCGTTCCGGAGCCGCCGGGGCATAGAGAAACACGATCAATATACCAAGAACTATCCCAGCCTGACGCGTTTGACGCAGCCCGGCGCCTTTGTTCTGGCCACAAGCTCCAAAGATACCGCCAATTTTGATAGAGATGTTCTATCGCAACATCCCACAGCTGCCTTGATTGAAAGGCCGCATGTGACAGACTTTCCCGCAAGCAAGACGAAGTGGCGGCAGCGCCCTTTGCGCCTTTCGGGAAAGCGAGACGTCCATGGCGGTCTTTGAGGATTGGAGCACCGAGCGCGCGGCGCAGGTGATCGCGGAGCACCGGCACCTCGAGGGCGCCACCATGCCCATCCTGCACGCCTTGCAGGAAACCTTCGGCTTCGTGCCGGACCCGGCCGTGCCGATGATCGCCGAGACCCTCAACCTCTCCCGTGCCGAGGTCTATGGCGTCCTCACCTTCTATCACGACTTCCGCCGCGAGCCGCCCGGCCGGCTCGTGGTGAAGCTCTGCGCCGCCGAGGCGTGCCAGGCCATGGGCGGCAAGGCCCTCGCCGCCTATGCGGAGGAGAAGCTCGGCGTGGACATGGGCGAGACCTCCACTGACGGACGGGTGACGCTGGAGCCCATCTACTGCCTCGGCCTCTGCGCCTGCGCGCCCTCCGCGCTGGTGGACGGGAGGCTCGTGGGCCGGCTCGACCGCGAAGTCATCGACGACATCGCCCACTGCGTCGCCAACGGCACCAGCTTCGGAGACGCCTGATGAAATCCCACCGCATCTTCGTCCCCAACGACGCCACCGCGGTGGCCTGCGGCGCCGACCGCGTCGCCCGCAAGCTGGAGGCCGGCCTGCTCGCCCGCGGCATCACCGCCGATATCGTCCGCAACGGCTCGCGCGGCCTGTTCTGGCTGGAGCCCCTGGTGGAGATCGAGACCGAGCTTGGCCGCGTCGGCTACGGCCCGGTGAAGCCCTCCGATGTGGACGACCTGCTGCATGGCGGCTTCCTCACCGGCGCCGACCACCCCCTGTGCGTCGGCGTGGTGGACGAGATCCCCTACTTGAAGCGGCAGACCCGCCTCACCTTTGCCCGCATCGGCATCATCGATCCCCTGTCCCTCACCGACTACAAGGCCCATGGCGGCTATCGCGGGCTCGAGCGCGCGCTCACCCTCGGGCCGGCCGCCACCGTCGAGGAAGTGGTGGACAGCGGCCTGCGTGGCCGCGGCGGCGCCGGCTTTCCCACCGGCATCAAGTGGCGCACGGTCGCGGCCGCACCGGCCGACCAGCGCTACATCGTCTGCAACGCCGATGAGGGCGACAGCGGCACCTTCGCCGACCGCCTGATCATGGAAGCGGACCCCTTCTGCCTCATCGAGGGCATGACCATCGCCGGCCTGGCGGTGGGGGCCACCCGGGGCTACGTCTACTCCCGGTCCGAATATCCCCTCGCCTTCGTGGTGATGGAGAAGGCCATCGAGAAGGCCCGCGAAGCGGGGTTGCTCGGCGAAAACATCCTCGGCTCGGGCCTGTCCTTCGACATGGAAATGCGCATGGGCGCCGGGGCCTATGTGTGCGGCGAGGAGACCGCGCTGCTGGAGAGCCTGGAAGGCAAGCGCGGCCTGGTCCGCGCCAAGCCGCCGCTGCCGGCGCACAAGGGCCTGTTCCAGAAGCCCACGGTCATCAACAACCTCGTCTCCCTGGCCACCATCCCCGTGATCCTGGACAAGGGGGGCAAGTATTACCGCGACTTCGGCATGGGCCGCTCGCGCGGCACCATGCCCATCCAGATCGCCGGCAACGTGAAGTATGGCGGGCTGTTCGAGACCGCCTTCGGCATCCCGCTGGGCGAGCTGGTCAACGAGATCGGCGGCGGCACCCTCTCCGGGCGTCCGGTGAAGGCGGTGCAGGCGGGTGGACCCCTGGGAGCCTACCTGCCGGTATCGCAATTCGACACGCCGTTCGACTACGAGGCCTTCGCCGCGCGCGACGCCCTCATCGGCCACGGCGGCATCGTGGTGTTCGACGACACCGCGGACATGGCCGGCATGGCGAAGTTCGCCATGGAATTTTGCGCCCACGAGAGCTGCGGCAAGTGCACCCCGTGCCGCATCGGCTCCACCCGCGGCGTCGAGACCATCGACAAGGTGATCGCCGGCGAGCGGCGCGAGGCCAACCTCGCGATCCTCACCGACCTTTGCCACACCATGAAGCTCGGCTCCCTGTGCGCCCTGGGCGGCTTCACGCCCTACCCGGTCATGAGCGCGCTCACCCATTTCCCGGAAGACTTCGGCGCCGCGCCGAAGCTGCCGGCCGCCGCAGAATAATTGGAGGAACGCCATGTCCCTCGTTCACGAAATCGACTACGGCACGCCGGCTTCCAAATCCGAGAAGCTGGTCACCCTCACCATTGACGGCATGAGCATCACGGTGCCGGAAGGCACCTCCATCATGCGCGCGGCCATGGAGGCGGGGAACCAGATTCCCAAGCTCTGCGCCACCGACATGATCGAGGCCTTCGGCTCCTGCCGCCTCTGCCTCGTGGAGATCGAGGGCCGCAACGGGACGCCGGCCTCCTGCACCACGCCGGTGATGGACGGCATCGTGGTGAAGACCCAGACCGAGCGGCTGAAACAGATCCGCAAGGGGGTGATGGAGCTCTACATCTCCGACCATCCGCTGGACTGCCTGACCTGCTCCGCCAACGGCGACTGCGAACTGCAGGACATGGCCGGCGTCGTCGGCCTGCGCGAGGTCCGCTACGGCTACGAGGGCGAGAACCACACCAAGATGGGGAAGGACGAGTCCAACCCCTATTTCACCTATGAAAAGTCGAAGTGCATCGTCTGCAATCGCTGCGTCCGGGCGTGCGAGGAGGTGCAGGGCACCTTCGCGCTGACCATCTCCGGCCGCGGCTTCGACAGCCGCGTGTCGCCCGGCATGGACGAGCCCTTCCTCACCTCGGAATGCGTCTCCTGCGGCGCCTGCGTGCAGGCCTGCCCCACGGCCACGCTGAACGAGAAGGCCATGTTCGAGATCGGCACCCCCGAGCATTCGGTGGTGACCACCTGCGCCTATTGCGGCGTCGGCTGCACCTTCAAGGCCGAGATGCGCGGCGACGAGCTGGTGCGCATGGTGCCCTACAAGGACGGCAAGGCGAACCGCGGCCATTCCTGCGTGAAGGGCCGCTTCGCCTATGGCTACGCCACCCACAAGGACCGCATCCTCAAGCCCATGATCCGCTCCTCCATCCACGAGCCGTGGAAGGAGGTGAGCTACGAGGAGGCGATCGCCTACGCCGCCTCCGAGTTCAAGCGGATCCAGGAGAAATACGGCAAGCGCTCGGTGGGTGGCATCACCTCCTCGCGCTGCACCAATGAAGAGACCTACCTCGTCCAGAAGCTGATCCGCGGCGGCTTCGGCAACAACAACGTCGACACCTGCGCCCGCGTCTGCCACTCGCCCACCGGCTACGGCCTGTCGCAGACCTACGGCACCTCCGCGGGAACGCAGGACTTCGACAGCGTGGAAGCCTCCGACGTGGTGCTCATCATCGGCGCCAACCCCACGGACGGGCACCCGGTGTTCGGCTCGCGCCTCAAGAAGCGGCTGCGCGCCGGAGCCAAGCTGATCGTGGTGGATCCGCGCCGCACCGACATCGTGCGCTCGCCCCATATCGAGGCGTCCTTCCACCTGCCGCTGAAGCCCGGCACCAACGTCGCCATCGTCACCGCGCTGGCCCATGTCATCGTCACCGAGGGCCTGGTGAACGAAGCGTTCGTGCGCGAGCGCTGCGACTGGGACGAGTTCCAGGAATGGGCCGCCTTCGTCGCCGACGAGCGCCACTCGCCGGAAGCGGTGGAGAAGTATACCGGCGTCGACCCGGCCCTGGTGCGCGGCGCGGCCCGGCTCTACGCCACCGGCGGCAACGGGGCCATCTATTACGGCCTCGGCGTCACCGAGCATTCGCAGGGCTCCACCACGGTGATGGCCATCGCCAACCTCGCCATGGCCACCGGCAATGTGGGCCGCAACGGCGTCGGCGTGAACCCGCTGCGCGGCCAGAACAACGTGCAGGGCTCGTGCGACATGGGCTCCTTCCCGCACGAGCTGCCGGGCTATCGCCACATCTCGGACGACGCCACCCGCGCCACGTTCGAAGCCCTGTGGGGCGTGCCGCTAGACGACGAGCCGGGCCTGCGCATCCCCAACATGTTCGATGCGGCGGTGGACGGCACGTTCAAGGGCCTCTACGTGCAGGGCGAGGACATCCTCCAGTCCGACCCCGACACCAAGCACGTCTCGGCCGGCCTTGCGGGGCTGGAATGCCTCATCGTGCAGGACCTGTTCCTGAACGAGACGGCCAACTACGCCCACGTCTTTCTGCCCGGCTGCTCGTTCCTGGAGAAGGACGGCACCTTCACCAATGCCGAGCGGCGCATCCAGCGCATCCGCAAGGTGATGGCGCCGAAGAACGGCTATGCCGACTGGGAGGTCACCCAGCTCCTCGCCAATGCGCTGGGCTTCCCCATGACCTACACCCACCCCTCGCAGATCATGGACGAGATCGCCGCCCTCACGCCGACCTTCGCCGGTGTGAACTACGCGAAGCTCGACGAGATGGGCTCGGTGCAGTGGCCATGCAACGACAGCGCGCCGGAAGGCACGCCGATCATGCACATCGGCGGCTTCGTGCGCGGCAAGGGCAAGTTCATCCTCACCGAGTACGTGCCCACCGACGAGCGCACCGGTCCGCGTTTTCCGCTGCTGCTCACCACCGGACGCATCCTCAGCCAGTACAATGTGGGCGCCCAGACCCGCCGCACGGCAAACTCCGTCTGGCATGCCGAGGACGTGCTGGAGATCCACGCGCACGACGCCGAGAACCGGGGCATCCGCGACGGCGACTTCGTGAAGCTGGACAGCCGCGCCGGCTCCACCTCGCTGCGCGCGGTGATCTCGGACCGGGTGGCGCCGGGGGTGGTCTACACCACCTTCCACCATCCGGTGACGCAGGCCAACGTGGTGACCACCGACTATTCCGACTGGGCGACCAACTGCCCGGAATACAAGGTGACCGCGGTGCAGGTCTCGCCGTCCAACGGCCCCACCCAATGGCAGGAGGAGTACGAGAACCTCTCGCGCACCTCCCGCCGCATCGCCGCCGAAGCGGCGGAGTGAGGGCGGGCGCAACTTACAAGACGCGTGATGGCCGGGCTTGTCCCGGCCATCCAGACGGCCGGGCATCACGGTTTCGACCGGTAACCGGCGGAACAGGCCCATCATCCGGTCGCTGGGGCCACACAGGGCAGGCCGCCTGCCTTTTCGAAACGCCCGGCAACGAGGCGCCGCCTTGGCCTCGAAGCCTTCCTCTGCGGGCGGAGAAGGGCTTACCCTTCCAGGATCAGTGCCTGGCCCCCATGTGAACCGATGACATGACCGACATGCCCGACCAGCCCGCCGCCTGCGCCCTGCCGCAAGACCTGCCGCAGGATCTGCCCCCGCCCCCTCCGGCGCGGCGGGTGGCGCGCGTGCAGGTGCGCGATGGCACCGTGTCCTCGGGCGAGCGGTCGGTGCCCGAGGAGGTGCCCGTCGCCCTCACCTTCAACGGCACCGCCCATGCGGTGATGATGGCGAGCCCCACGGACATCGCCGATTTCGCCCTCGGCTTCGCCCTCACCGAGGGCATCGTGGCCTCGGCCGCCGAGATCCTGTCCCGCGAGGTGATCGTGGTGGAGGAAGGCATCGAGGCGCGCATGTGGATCGCCGAGGAGAAGATGAAGCATCTCTCCGCCCGGCGCCGCGCTCTGGCCGGCCCCACGGGCTGCGGCCTGTGCGGGGTGGAGAGCCTCGTCGAGGCGGTGAAGCCGGCGGCGCTGGTGGATGCCGCGGGCCTCTTCTCCCCCGCGGCCGTGCTCGACGCCATGGCCGCGCTCGGGCCGCTCCAGAGCCTCAACCACGAGACCCGCGCCGTGCATGCCGCGGCCTATTTCGAGCCCGGCCGGGGTGTGCTGGCGCTGGCCGAGGACGTGGGCCGGCACAACGCCCTCGACAAGCTGGTGGGCAAGGCGGCCGAAGCAGGCTTCGATACCAGCCGCGGCCTGCTCCTGCTCACCAGCCGCGTCTCCATCGAGATGGTGCAGAAGGCGGCGGTGCTCGGCGTTGGCGTGATCGCCGCCGTCTCGGCCCCGACCTCCCTCGCCATCCGCACGGCGGCGGCGGCGGGCATCACGCTCTGCGCCATCGTGCGCGCCGACGGCTTCGAGGTCTTCACCCATCCCGGGCGCATCGCGCTCATTCCATCGGAACGGCAGGACCATGTCGCATAGCACCGCCGAAAAGCTCGTCTACATGGCGAACCAGATCGCCACCGCCTTCTCCATGCAGAAGCACGAGGCGGCCGTGGAAGCGACGCGCATCCATATCCAGAAATTCTGGGACCCGCGCATGCGGGCCAAGATCGCGGAGCACATCGCCCATGGCGGCGAGGGCCTCTCGCCCATCGCGAGGGAAGCCCTCGACGGGCTCCGCCCGGCGAAGGCGGCCTGATCAGACCACGTCCTTCGGGGCGAGGGCGCACTGCAGGTGCCCCTCCTCCACCTGCAGCACCGGATGGGCGATGCCGAAGCGCGCCTTCAGTTCGGCGCAGGTCTCGCCGAGGAAATCGTCGTCGAGCGCCGCGCCCGGCCGCACGAGGTGCGCGGACAGGGCGACCGAGGTGGTGCTGAGGCCCCAGATGTGCAGGTCGTGCACCTCGCTCACCCCCGGCCGCGCCGCGAGAAAGGCCTCCACCTCCTCCGGGTCGATGCCGCCGGGAACCATGTCCATGGCGAGGTTCACGCTGTCGCGCAGCAGCCCCCAGGTCCCCGCGATGATGGCGACGGCGATGGCGAGCGATACCAGCGGGTCGAGCCAGAGCCATCCGGTGAGCGCAATCGCCCCGGCCACCGCCACCACGCCGAGGGAGACGGCGCCGTCGGCCACCATGTGGATGAACGCACCGCGCACGTTCAGGTCGCCCTTGCGGCCGGCCATGAACATGAGCGCCGTGCCCATGTTCACCGCAACGCCCACCAGCGCCACCACCATGACGATGCCGGTCTGGACCGGCTCGGGGTGCGACAGCCGCGAGACGGCTTCGAGGACGATGCCGCCCGTGCCCAGCAGCAAGATCATGGCATTGGCCAGCGCCGCGAGGATGGAGGAGCGGCCGTAGCCATAGGTGCGCAGCCGCGTCGGCGCCCGGCGCGACAGCCACGCCGCGCCCCAGGCCAGCACGAGGCCGAGCACGTCGGAGAGGTTGTGACCAGCATCGGCGAGCAGCGCCAGGGACCCGGCGTAGAGGCCGAAGATCACCTCGACGACGACAAAGCCGAAATTCAGCGCCGCGCCGATGGCAAAGGCGCGAAGGGAATCCGGCACCGCATGGGCGTGGCCGGCATGCCCGTGCCCGGAATGATCATGGCTTGCATGGTCATGCGCATGACCATCGCCGTGCGGATGATCGTGGTCATGATCATCGTGCGAGGCCGCCGGGCCTCCTGCGGGCGCCGTCATGCTTGTCCCCCACAGATCCCGTGCTTCAGGTCACGTCCGCCGCGCATGTTCCACAGCCGAGCGCGCGAGTCACCTGTTCTCTCGGCCGCACCCGTCGTCAGCCGAGAAACCGCGCCACCGCCGCGACGAAGGCCTCCGGCTGCTCGACGGCGGAGAGATGCCCACCCGGCAGCCGCTCCAGTCGTGCGCCGGGAATGGCGGCGGCGATGGCCTCGCCCCAGGCTGGCGGCGTGGAGCGGTCGGCGTCGGAGACGAGGACCAGGGTCTGCGTGCGGATGCGATCGAGGCCGGCGCGAAAGTCCATGTCACGCATGGCGCAACTGGTGCCCATGTAGCCGGCCGGCTGCGTGCCCGCCACCATCGCCCGCACGGATGCGACCCGCTCCGGCGCCCGCGCCCGGAAATCGGGCGTGAACCAGCTGTCGATCATGGAATCGGCGATGGGTTCGACGCCGTCGCGGCGCACGGCCTTGATGCGCTGGTCCCAGAAGCGGGCCGGCCCGGCATGGGCGGTGGTATTGGCGAGCACCAGCCGGGTCAGCCGCTGCGGCGCGTTCAGCGCCAGCCACTGGCCCACCATGCCGCCGAGGGAGAGCCCGCAGAAATCCGCGTGCGCAATTCCCAGCTGGTCCATGAGCGCCAGCACGTCGCGGCCGAGGTCGCCCATGGCGTAGACCTGATCGGGGGCGACGCTCTCCCCATGCCCGCGGGCATCGTAGCGGATCACCCGGCGGGATTGCGCCAGGAGCGGCGCCACCTCGTCCCACATGCCGAGGGTGCAGCCGAGGGAGTGGGCGAGCACCAGCGGCGGGGCATCCTGCGGCCCCGCCAGCTCCACATGGAAACGCTCCCCCGAAAGGTCGATGAGCGGCACCGCGCACCTCTTCTGGATTCAGTATGCCAAAAGAGGTGTAGCGCCTTCGATCGGCGACGCAAGCCTCGCCGCCGGCTTGGCTGCTGCCTTGGCCGCTACGGCACCAGCCGGCGATAAAGATGCCAGGTGGCGTGGCCGAGGATCGGCAGCACCACGGCGAGCCCGATGAAGAACGGCAGGCTGCCGGCCGCGAGCGCGGCGGCGACGATCATTCCCCACAGCAGCATGGTCCAGAAATTGACCGCCACTGCCCGGAACGACGTGCGCAGCGCGCAGGCGAGGGTCACCGGGCGATCCACCAGCAGCGGCAGGGACACCACCGACACCGCCATGGCGAGCAGCCCGAACAGGAGGCCCACCGCATTGCCGGCGATAACCAGCTTCAGGCCGTGCCGCGTCGAGGTGACATCGGACAGGAAGCTCGCGAGGGTGTGCGGGACATAGGCGCCATAGGTCCAGCGGTAGACACCCATGGCCGCCACAAGCCAGACGAGGAAGATCACCATGAGCACGAAGCCGATCATGGCGATGGCGCCGAAGGTGGGCGCATGCCGCACCTCCAGCGCGTAGCGCAGGCCGTGGGGCAGCCCCGCCTCCCGGCGGCGGCTCACCTCATAAAGCCCTACTGCGGCGATCGGGCCAAGGAAGGCGAAGCCCGCCACCAGCGGATAGAGAAGCGGCAGGACGTCGTGATTGAAGGCCAGGCGGGCAAGGAACAGGCCCACCAGCGGATAGATGAGCATCAGGAAGAACAGCTGGCTCGGATGCGCCCTGAAATCCGCCACCCCGGCGCGCAGGGCCGCGACGAGGTCCTCGGGGCCGATGTGGCGCACCCGCAGGGCAGCATCCGCATCGATAAAGGGCATGTAGTGAACAGAAGGCTGGGCAGGGGATGGGGTGGGCGCCGGTGCAGGCAACATGGCATTCCTCCCGTTTCCGGGCGGCCGATGCCCCGAACCAGAGGCATCCGCCCCGCCCGGGCCGCTCGCTGCGGCTCTGAATTGCCGCCATACTACCCCATCTTCCGGCTCCGGCGCCGGAACGGCGAACACGATCTCGGGACAATGGCCCCGCCATCCGGTTGCCGACCGGCCCTTTGCTTTCCGATCGCCACAAAGGCGTGTCAGGTTTTCCGGCAATCACCATGGCCCGCATCCTCGCTTTCCTCACGCTCTTCATGACCCTCCTCGCCGGCACGCCCTTCCTGCTGCCGCTGGCCAAGGAGAGCATCAAGCTCGTCGGGGCGCGGGATGATCCCGCCACGCTGGCCGACCTCGGCCTTTCCGGCTTCTCGGCGGAGGATGCCCGCCGCGGCATCGAGACGGCGCTCGCCGACGACGACGCGGCGCTGGCCGCTTCCTTCCTGGCGCTCGCTGACGCACGCGGCCTTTCCGTGCCCTCCGATCTGCGGGCGAAGGTCGCCGCCACCAACAGCACGGCGGCGCAGACCCTGCGCTCGGCGAAGGAGTTCGGCCTCGGCTTCGTCACCGGCCAGCCGCAGGACCTCGCGGGTCTCGCGGGGGCGGCGGCAAGCGACCTCATGGTGTGGGGCGACATCCGCGACGCCGGCCGCGAGGGGCTGAAATTCGCCCGCGGCGAGGATGTGGACGAGCTCATCCTCGGCCTCTCCGCCGTGGGCCTCGCCGTCTCGGCCGGCACCTACGCCACCCTGGGGGCGAGCCTGCCGGTGCGCATCGGCATTTCGCTGGTGAAGGTGGCCAGGCACACCGGGCGGCTGTCCGCATCGCTGGCCCGCAGCTTTACCCGCGCGGTGCGGGAAAGCGTCGACTTCACCGCCCTGCGCCGCCTCGCCGCCAGCCCGGCGGCGGTGGACGGCGCGGCCCTCAAGGCCCTGGTGCGCGGCGACCGCGCCGCCGGCCTCACCCGCATGCTGAGCGACGCCGGTCGCATCCAGGCCAAGGCCGGGACCCGCGCGGCGCTGGAGGGGCTGAAGGTGGCGGAGGGCGGGCGCGACCTCTCCCGCGTCGCCCGCCTCGCCGACGCCAAGGGCGCCCAGACCCTCGCCATCCTGAAGACGCTGGGGCGGGGTGCCATCGCCATCACCGGCGCCCTGTTCCACCTCATCTGGGGGGCCATCGTCGCGGCGGCCTACGCCCTCGCCCTCGTTTCCTCGCTCAATTCCTTCTGCGTTGCCTGCGCCCGCCGCATGTGGCGCGGAAACCGCCGTGGCAAGCGGGAGCGAGGCGGGAGCCGCAAGGCGCGTGGCGAAAGCCTCCCTCACCCCGCCGCGCCTGCGCCCCCCGCCCTGCCGGCCGATGCCGGCGCGCTGGCGGAGCAACGCTTCGCCGCGGCCGCGCAGGCCGCGCAGGCCGCGCGCGACCTTGCCGCCGAGCCGGCTCATCCCCCGGGATATGGCATGGCGGGCGCGCGCAACGAGGTATCAAGATCAGGATTGGCAGGGTCCGGGGGACCTTCTAGTTTCCCCGCCACGCCCAAGGCACCCGTCCCCATCGTGCCCCGAGAAGATCCGTCATGCCTCATTTCGATTCCGCCGGCGTCGACATCGCCTATTTCGACACCGGCGCGGGCGATCCGGTCCTGCTGATCCACGGCTTCGCCTCCTCGAAGGAGATCAACTGGGTCGGCCCGTCCTGGACCCGGACCCTGCTGGATGCCGGCTACCGGGCCATCGGCTTCGATCATCGCGGCCACGGCCAGTCCGAGAAGCTCTACGAGCCGGCGCAGTACCACACCCGCCTGATGGCGGAGGACGCCAAGCGCCTCCTCGATCATCTCGGCATCGAGCGGGCGGATGTGATCGGCTATTCCATGGGCGCCCGTGTCGGCGCCCAGATGGCGCTGCTGTTCCCGCAGGCGGTGCGCTCGCTGATCCTGGGCGGGCTCGGCATCCACCTGGTGGACGGCGTGGGCCTGCCCCAGTCCATCGCCGAAGCGCTGGAGGCGCCGCGCCTCGACGACGTCCAGGACCCCATGGGCCGCATGTTCCGCGCCTTCGCCGAAGCCAACAAGGCCGACCTGATGGCGCTCGCGGCCTGCATCCGCGGCTCCCGGCAGGTGCTCACCCGCGAGGAAGTGGCGCGCATCTTCCAGCCGGTCCTGGTGGCCGTCGGCACCCGCGACGCGGTCGCCGGGGCCGCCCAGCCGCTGGTGGACCTGCTGCCGGACGGAACGCTGCTCGACATTCCCAACCGCGACCACAACCCGGCGGTGGGCGACAAGGTGTTCAAGGCGGGGGCTCTCGATTTCCTGGCGCGACGGCCCTGACATGCGTTGCCGGAACCTCTCCCCTTCCCTCCGCTTGTGCTAGAAAGGGGTCAAGTTCGAGATCGCAGGAGGCAGGAATGCCGCAGTCACCCATGCCCGTTTCCCTGGCTGAAGAGTTTGCTCCGAAGCTCACCAAGGTCGGGACGGAGCGCTGGCACGACGTGGTCGATCCGGTTTGGGCGCGCCTGCGCAACGAGGCCGAGGAGGCGGCGGAGCGCGAGCCCGTGCTCGCCGGCTTCCTCACCGGCGCCGTGCTCGGCCAGCCGACCCTCGAGGCGGTGATCGGCGAACGCATCGCCGCCCGGCTCGACCATCAGGACGTGCCGGGCAGCGCCATCCGCGCCGCCTGGCTGGAAGCCATCCTCCGCGACAAGACCATCTCCCAGGCCCTGCGCGCCGACATCCTGGCGGTGGTGGACCGCGACCCGGCGGCCACCCGCACCCTGGAGCCGGTGCTGTATTTCAAGGGCTTCCACGCCATCCAGACGCACCGCCTCGCCCACTTCCTGTGGGAAAACGGCCAGCGCGACTTCGCGCTCTACCTGCAGAGCCGCGCCTCCTCGGTCTATTCCGTGGATATTCACCCCCAGGTTCCCCTGGGCCGTGGCATCTTCCTCGACCATGCCACCGGCGTCGTCATCGGCATGACCGCGGTCATCGAGGACGACGTTTCCATCCTGCAGGGCGTGACCCTGGGCGGCACCGGCAAGGAGACCGGAGACCGGCATCCGAAGATTCGCCGCGGCGTGCTCCTCGGCGCCGGGGCGAAGGTGCTGGGAAATATCGAGGTCGGCCGTTGCGCGCGCGTGGCGGCCGGCTCGGTGGTGCTGAAGGCGGTGCCGCGCAATACCACCGTCGCCGGCATTCCCGCCAAGGTGGTGGGCGAGGCCGGCTGCGCCGAGCCTTCCCGTTCCATGGACCAGATGTTCGAGGACAATATCTTCGCCGGTGCGGATATCTGACGCCTCCGGCCCCGCGGCGACTTGAACGCGGGCGCCCCGGCCGCCATAAGGCGGTCCTTCGTTCCCGTGGAGGAGACCACTCTTGGACAAAACCGAGCTCGAACGCGTTCAGCGCTATTTGCGGACGCTCTTTGGCAATCCGCAGATCAAGATCGTTGCCTTCCCCCGCTCCAAGGATTCCGCAGAGGTCTATCTCGGCGAAGAATCCATCGGCGTCCTGTCCAAGGACGAGGAGGACGGCGAGCTCTCGTACAATTTCAACATGGCGATCCTCGACATTGACCTGGAGTGAGCGGCGACCTGGAGTGAGCGGCGACCTGGAGTGAGCGGCGACCTGGAGTGAGCTGCGGGAGCGACCGGCGCGGTCCACTCCTTGGCTCCTCCGGACGAAAGACATCCCCCGGACGCGCGGGGGATGAGAAGGGGGACGAGAGCCGCGCCGAGTGCGCCCCGCCCCGCATCACGCCGCCAGCCCCCGCGACAGGTCCTGCGCCTGACGCTCGAACAGGCGACGGTAGAGGCCGCCCTCCCGGCGCACCAGGGCATCGTGGTCACCCTCCTCCACGATCCTCCCCTTGTCGAACACCAGCAGGCGATCGAGCGAGCGCACCGTCGACAGCCGGTGGGCGATGACGAGGGTCGTGCGCCCCACCATCAGCCGCTCCATGGCCTCCTGGATGGCTGCCTCCGACTCCGAGTCCAGGCTGGAGGTGGCCTCGTCCAGGATCAGGATGGGCGCATTCGCCAGGAAGGCGCGGGCGATGGCGACACGCTGGCGCTCGCCGCCGGAGAGCTTCACGCCCCGCTCGCCCACCAGCGTGCCGTAGCCGCGGGGCAGGCGCTCGATGAAGTCCGCCGCATTGGCGAGCTCCGCCGCCCGGCGGATCTCCGCGAAAGAGGCATCGGGCCTGGCATAGGCGATGTTCTCCTTCAGCGAGCGGTGGAACAGGATCGGCTCCTGCTGCACCACCGCGATGGCCCGCCGGAGCGAGGCCTGGGTGACCCCGCGCACGTCCTGCCCGTCCACGGTGACCCGGCCGGCGGACACGTCGTGCATGCGCTGGATGAGCTTCACGAACGTGGTCTTGCCCGAGCCGGAATGGCCCACGAGGCCCACCCGCTCGCCGGCCTCGATGGCGACGGACAGGTCGGTGTAGAGCGGCTTCGCATGGCCGCCATAGTGGAAGGTGACGTGCTCGAAGGCGATGCGCCCCGCCTCCACCTTCACCGGCGCCGCGTCGCTGGCATCAGCGATGGCGACGCCCTGGTGGTGGATCTCCACCAATTCCTCCAACTCGTTCAGCGAACGCTGGAGATTGTGCACGTGCATGCCGATGTCGCGCAGGTAGGAATGCACGACGAGGTAGGTGGTGAGCACATAGGCGATGTCGCCCGCGCTCGCCTCGCCCCGTTGCCACAGCCACAGCCCCGTGCCGATGATGGAGGCCTGGAGCGCCACCAGCGCCAGAAGCTGCGCCGTGCCCGCCCAGGTGCCCGCCATCCAGGTGCGCAGCGTGCGGCTGTTCCACTTGGCCAGCATCCGGTCGAGCCGCTCCTCCTCGCGGGTTTCGGCGCCGAAGCCCTTCACCACGGCGTTGCAGCCCACCGCATCCGCCAGCACGCCGCCCACGCGGGTATCCCACGCATTGGAGAGGCGCGCGGCGGGGGCGACGTAGTTGAGCGACAGGGCAAGTGTCAGCGACACGAACGCCACCGCCCCCACGGCCACCACCACGCCCATCACCGGCCAGTGCCAGCCGAGCAGCACGGCCGAGCCGGCGAGCGCCACCAGCGACGGCAGGAGCGCGACGAGCAGCGTGTCGTGCAGCACGTCGAGGGACCACATGCCGCGCGAGATCTTGCGCACGGTGGAGCCGGCGAAGGTCGAGGCGTGCCAGTCCGCCGAGAAGCGCTGCACCCGGGCGAAGGCATCCGCCGCCACATCGGCCATCATGCGCAAGGTGAGCCGCACGATGACGACGTAAGTGACGTGGCGCGCGCTCACCATCACCGCCCCGAGCGCCACGATGGCGAGGAAGGCCGCGACGGCCGCGCGCCAGCCCACCGCTCGGTCGGCGCCCGACAAGGCGTCGATGAGCCGTCCGGCGAAGAGGGGCACGAACACCTCCGCCACGGTTGCGACCAGCACGGCCGCCATGGTCGCGGCGATCACGCCCTTGCGGCGGCGCCAGTGGGAGAACAGGAAAGCGAAGACGGCACGGATGGACACACCGCGCCGGTGAGCCTGAAAGAGCGACATGACACGTTCCGGCCACGCAAGGCGCAGGGCCGGTCCCTGGTTCGGACAAGGAGAAGGCGGCGCCGGACGCGCCGCGTGAGATGAGTCGGAAGGCAATCGCAGGCGCAGCTGCCGCCGCCCTGCGCCTTGGGCGGCGCCGGCGCAGGGAGGATCTCGCGCGCTACGGGATGGGCCGACCTAGCGGCGAGGACGCCTGGGGATCACGTCCGTATGGTGCGTGCGCCGGAACATGCCGCGCACGAGGGACGGCTCATCAGACATGATGTGATGCATCGACACGACCCTCCCTCTTCTCGGACCTGACGCAAGGATAACCGCGCCGGAACGATCCGTCGAGGCCGGCCCCCTGCTCGCGCAGGGCGGGGCTCCTCCCATGCGGCCGATCTGCCGCGGGACGGGGCCTTTCACCGCGGCGCACTAGACGCTAAGGTCGCGGCGCTTTTTTGAACGCGCACGGGCGGAACCATGGCGGACACCGGTATTCCCCACTTCTGCAACGACCTCGGCGTCACGCTGATCGAGGTGGGCAGCAAGGAGTTCATGTGCATCGGCGCGAAGCCACCCTTCGACCACCCGCACATCTTCATCGACCTTGGCGACGACACCGAGCACGTGTGCCCCTACTGCTCCACGCTCTATCGCTACAATCCGGCCCTCGCGGCCGGCGAGGCGAAACCCGAGGAATGCGTGTGGCATGACGATCCCGAGGCGCGCACCGCCGCCTGAACAAGACGAGAGTTCGCCGGCCCCGCATGCGAGGCCGGAGCAAACCATGGTCCAGCCCATACCCTTTCGACCGAAACCCAGGCCCGCGGCGCGCAGCGCCGTGGTGGTCGGCGCGGGGATCGGCGGTCTTGCCTGCGCGCTCACGCTGCGCCGCGCCGGCCTCACCGTGCAGGTGGTGGAGCAGGCCCGCAAGCTGAAGGAGGTCGGCGCCGGCCTCCAGCTGACCCCCAACGCCACCCGCATCATCCGCGATCTCGGCCTGCTGCCGCGTCTCGAGGCCGTGGCCGTGACGCCGCGCTCCCTGGATGTACGCGACGGGCGCAGCGGCTCCACCATCACCCGCGCCCATTACGGCCCCGCCACCACGCGCTACGGTGCGCCCTTCCTCGTGGTCCATCGGGCGGATCTCCAGAACCTCCTCGCCGATGCGGCGCGCGAGGCGGGCGTGATCATCGCCCTCGGCGCCGACCTGACGGCGGTGGAGCCGGCCTTCGGCGGCGTGCGGGCGGTGGTGAAGCAAGGCGGGAACCTCTACGCCCACGGCGCCGATATCCTGGTGGGGGCGGACGGCGTGCGCTCGGCGGTGCGTGCCCATCTCGGCGTCGCCCGGCCGCCGGTCTTCGCCCGCCGCCTCGCCTATCGGGCGACGGTTCCCGTGCCGGCGCGGCATCCCCCCGACGTGCGGCTCTACCTCGGCCCCGATGCTCATCTCGTCGCCTATCCGGTCAAGGGCGGCGCGACGCTGAATCTCGTCGCTATCGTGAAGCAGGAGGAGCCCGTGGCCCGCTGGAGCGCGCCCGGCGACAGCGCCGCGGTGCACGCGGCCTTCGCCAGATGGGCGCCGGAGGTGCGCAGCCTGCTGGAGAGCGCGCCGCACTTCCTGTGCTGGGGCCTCTACGACATCGATCCCCTGCCCCGCTGGGGCTCCGGACGGGTGACCCTGCTGGGCGACGCCGCCCACGCCATGCTGCCCTTCCTCGCCCAGGGCGCGGCTCAGGCCATCGAGGATGCGGCCAGCCTCGCCAGCGCCATCCTCCGCGAAACCGACGCCGCCGCCGCCTTGCGCGCCTACGAGGCGGAGCGCCGCGCGCGGACCGCGCGCATCCAGAACGAGGCGCGGCGCAACGGCCTCGTCTACCACCTGTCAGGCCCGCCCCGCATCGCGCGGGACCTGGTGCTTCGCCGCTCGGGCGCCGGCCTCCTCGATCGCTACGGCTGGATCTACAAGCAGTAGCCGCCGGCCGGGTTGCCCGGATCCGCTTCACGGGGCCTGCCGGAGCAGGCATGGCAGGGGCAAGGTCGTGCCGATTTCGCCCGCTCGCCAAGCTCGCCCGCCACACCCACTGGACCTTGCCGGGCGGGCATGGTATCGGCCCGCCCCATTCTCGTGAGGAACTCATGGCGATCCGGCTTCAGCGACGACGACAGGACGTGCTGCGCATCTGCGCACGCTGTGCCCTGCCCGCCTGACGCCCGCGCCCACGCCCGGTCCACGACCGAAATCCGCGCGCGGGCCCTCTGCCCTGCCCGCGAAACGAGCCCCATGACCGAGCTTCCCCTGTCCATCGCCGTCGAGACGGCGGCCGATGACCGCGACATCGACAAGCTGCACGAGCGCACCTTCGGCCCCGGTCGGTTTGCCCGCACGGCCTTCCGCATCCGCGAGCAGACGCCGCACGAGCGCACGCTGTCCTACACGGCGCGGGTGGGCAACATGCTGGTGGGCTCGCTGCGCCTCACGCAGGTGCATATCGGCACGACCCCCGCGCTCCTGCTCGGCCCGCTCACGGTGGAGCCGCCCTTCCAGTCGGTGGGCATCGGCGCCCGCCTCATGGACGTGGCGCTCGAGGCGGCGAAGGCGGCGGGCCACCGACTGGTGATCCTGGTGGGCGACGAGCCCTATTATGCCCGCTTCGGCTTCCGGCGGATTCCCACCGGCCTCGTCACCCTTCCGGGCCCGGTGGATCCCGCCCGCTTCCTGGTCGCCGAACTCGCCGAGGGCGCATTCGCCGGCGTGGGCGGGATGGTCGGCGCCTGAGCCGTCACAGGGTGCGGACGACCAGATAAAGCGCGAGGAGCAAGGCGAGGCCGAGATCGGAGACCATGGCGATGGTCTCCTTCCGGCTGCGTTCGGCATTGAACACATGGCCCATGCCGGCGAGCCCCAGGAAGATGGCGCCCGCCACCGCCCCCGGCACGGCGAAGGCCGGGACAGGCAGCGCCAGGAAGCCGACGACACCCATGGCGGTGTTGGCGAAGCCCAGCTCGCGGACCACGATCTGCGCTCGCGGGTCCTCGATACCGAGCATGCCCGCGGTGAATTGCGGCCGCACCATCTGGCTCACGCCCGCCGACAGCAGCCGTGCGCCGATGCCCCACACCACGAACCAGCGTCCGGCGACCATGAGCGGCGCCCCGCCGGCGACAGTGAGCTCCGCCACCGTGGACGCGAGGGGGAGCACGAGCATGGTGAGCAGGACGACGGCGAGATACATGGGAACAGCGCTCCAGAGGCCGGCGCATGCTACAGGCCCTGGGCCGCGAAGGCAGAGGCCGGCGTCGAAAATGCGCCTCAGACGAGCCGGGCCTCGACAAGTGCATTCAGCTCGGCCGCATTGCGCACCTGGAGCTTGCGCATGAGGCGCAGGCGATGGCCCTCCACCGTGCGCGGCGACAGGCCGAGCAGCTTGGCGATCTCCTTGCTCGTACGCCCCCGCGCCACATGGCAGGCCACATCCCGCTCGCGGCGCGAGAGGGCGCCATCGAGATGGACCGGGGTGGGCAGCTCGGTGAAGCTCCAGACCGCCAGCGCCAGCGGATCGGCCGGCGTCAGGGTCTGCCCGGCGACACGGCACCAGAAGATCTCGCCGTCGCTCCGCTTCATGAAGCGCTCGTCGGCGAAAAGGCCTCGCTCCCGCAGCGGCGCCATCCAGCGGTCCACCACGGCGGCAAAGTCGTCGACACAGGGATAGATCTGCGCCAGCGAGCGGCCGGTGAGCATCTCCACCTCCCGCCGGAACAGCGTGGCGAAGGCGTCGTTGCACGCATGGATGATGCGGTGCTTGGACAAGGCCAGCGCCACGGGGGCCATGCGGAAGCCCAGCACCAGTTCGCCACCCTCGAAGCTCACGCGCCGCCTCTCGCCGAAACCGAATTGCGTGATTCTACGCATTGCGGCGGCGCTGTCACCCGAGCTTACGTGAACGCCAAGCATCAGCGACGCGACGCCGGCCAACCGGCGCGCCGGGGAGCTCGGCTCCTGCAAGGGAAGGACACATGACGCCAAACCGTCGCGGCCGCCGTGCCGCATCGCACCGTCATCCGCGCATCGCGGCGGAAGGCCGGTCGTGACCATCTCCCGCCGGCGGCGGGTCGAACGGCGCAACAGCATTTTCAGCACCAGCCGGAGCACGGCGGCGCGCGCCGAAATCGCCGCGAGGCAGGCGACCGCGAGGGCGTGACGCCGCCTGCGCAGGCATCGGCACGACACAACACGGACAAAAGGGAGAAGCGCGATGGCGCAGCGGCTTTCAGGCAAGACGGCGATCGTGGTGGGCGCGGGCTCGGTGGGCCCCGGCTGGGGCAACGGCAAGGCCACCGCCGTTCTGTTCGCCCGTGAGGGAGCGAACGTGCTCTGCGTGGACGTGAACGCGGCGGCGGCGGCCGAGACCGTGGAGATCATCCGCGGCGAGGGCGGTTCGGCGGAGGCGTTCCATGCGGACGTCTCGAAGGGCGAGGAGATCGCCGGCTTCGTTGCCGCCTGCCTCGATCGCTACGGCCGCATCGACGTGCTGGACAACAATGTGGGGCTGGCCGAGGTCGGCGGGGTCGTGGAGCTCAAGGAAGAGGTGTGGGACCGCATGTTCGCGGTGAACCTGAAGAGCTGCTACCTCGCCATGAAGCATGTCATTCCGGTGATGGAGCGCCAGGGTGGCGGATCCATCATCAACATCTCCTCCATCGCCTCCATCCGCTGGACCGGCGTGCCCTACTCCACCTACTACGCGACCAAGGCGGCCATGAACCACCTGTCGCGCACCACCGCCGTGGAATACGCGGCCAAGCACATCCGCGTGAACTGCATCCTGCCGGGCCTGATGAAGACGCCCATGGTGGAGAAGTCGACGGGCCTCGCGCAGAGCTACGCCGCCCCTGGCGACGTGGAGGCCATGTGGAAGGCCCGCGACGCCCAGGTCCCCATGGGCCACATGGGCACCGCCTGGGACGTGGCCTACGCCGCACTGTTCCTGGCCAGCGACGAATCCCGGTACGTCACCGGCCTCGATCTGGTGGTCGACGGCGGCGTCACCCTGAAAATGGTCTAAGAGACGCCGTGCGACGAACGTCGTAGTTTTCGCGGCGATCCGTTCAACAAGGACGCGAGAGGGAGGACTTCATGAAGATTGGCAAGTTCCTGGCCGCCGCCGCCGTGTGCGGCCTCATGGCCGGCACCGCCCACGCCGAAGACATCGCGGTGAAGCTCGGCGTGCTCAACGACATGTCCGGCGTCTATGCCGACATTTCCGGCCCCGGCTCGGTGGTGGCCGCGCAGATGGCGGCCGACGACTTCATGGCCAAGAACAAGGGCGTCAAGGTGGAGGTGGTCGGCGCCGATCACCAGAACAAGCCGGACGTCGGCTCCGCCATCGCCCGCAAGTGGTACGATCAGGAGAATGTCGACGTCATCATGGACACCACCACCTCCTCGGTGGCGCTGGCGGTCAATGACGTGACGCGCGAGAAGAACAAGATCTTCCTCGTCTCCGGCGGCGGCAGCTCGGACCTCACCGGCGCCAAGTGCTCGCCCAACACCGTGCATTGGACCTACGACACCTGGGCGCTGGCCAACGGAACCGGATCGGCCATCACCAAGCAGGGTGGCTCGCCCTGGTTCTTCATCACCGCCGACTACGCCTTCGGCGCGGCGCTGGAGCGTGATGCGGCCGCGGCCGTGAAGAATGCGGGCGGCAAGGTCGCCGGCAGCGTGAAGCACCCGCTCAGCGCCACCGACTTCTCCTCCTTCCTGCTGCAGGCGCAGTCGTCCGGCGCCAAGGTCATTGGCCTCGCCAATGCCGGCGGCGACCTCATCAACGCCATCAAGCAGGCCTCCGAGTTCGGCATCGTCGAGGGCGGCCAGTCGCTCGCCGGCCTGCTGATCTTTTCCAGCGACGTGAAGGCCATGGGGCTGAAGGCGGCGCAGGGCCTGCTGCTCACCGAGGCGTTCTACTGGGACCTCAACGACCAGACCCGCGCCTTCTCCAAGCGCTTCGCCGACAAGTTCGGTGGCAAGATGCCGACGAGCTCGCAGGCCGGCGTGTACTCCAGCGCCATGCACTACCTGGACGCCGTAAAGGCTGCCAACACGAAGGACGCGCCGAAGGTGATGGCGCAGATGCGCGCCACCCCCATCGACGATCCGCTGTTCGGCAAGGGCGAGGTGCGCATCGACGGCCGCGCGACCCATCCCATGTACCTGTTCAAGGTGAAGAAGCCGGCCGACTCCAAGGGGCCGTGGGACCTGTACGAGCTCGTGGCGACGATCCCCGCCAACGAGGCCTTCCGCCCGCTGGCCGATGGTGGTTGCCCGCTGGTGAAGTAGGACAGGCGAGGCTGGGCCTCCCCGGAGCCAGCGGCCAGTGATCCGGCCCTCCCCCCACGGGGAGGGTCTTTTTATTGGCGGGCGCTGCGCCGGGGGGATGGCGAAGCGCACCAGAAAGTGCGACTTGATTACCCATACTCTTTTTGCGGGAAGACCTCATGCGCATCGCGGCATCCGTGGGGCTTGTGCTGCTCTCGGCTCAGGTGGCATCCGCGGACATCGTCCGCGCGCCGCAAGCGTGGCGCGTCGACCCGGCCCCCTTCCGCCAGGCGGACGGCAATAAGAACAAGGCGAACGAGGAGCTCAGCGGCGCCGCCTGCGCCACCGGCACCAACCGCTGCCTAGTGGTGAACGACGAGGGGCGCTTTGCCCAGTTCTTCGAGATCAACGGCACCACCATTGCTCCCAAGGAGGTCATCGGCCTGCTGCCGCCGAAGATCGGCGGCAAGACCATGAAGGAGCTGGATGCCGAGGCCGCCGACTACGTGGCACCACGCGCGGGCGCGGTGGGGGCGTCCGGCTATTTCTACGTCACCGGCTCCCACGGCGCGTCGCGCAAAGGCAAGGCGCAGCCCTCGCGCTCGTTCGTGCTGCGCTTTCCGGTGGATCCGGCCACGGGGCACCCCACCTTCGCCTTCGATGCTGAGGATGCGGCGCCGCAGATCGAGCGTAGCGCGGCCCTGCGCGCCGCACTCGCGAAACTGCCCGAGGTGGGGTCCTTTGCCGAGCGCAGGCTGGATGAAAATGGCGTGACGGTGGAGGGCTTCGCCGTCCTGGGGCAGGAGGCCCTGTTCGGCCTGCGAGGCCCGTGCATTGCGGGTCATGCCTTCGTGGTCCGCACGCCTTTGGAGGCGGTGTTCTCCGGTGCGCCCGTCACCGCCACGACGAGCCGGCTCGCCCTGGGCGACAATGTGGGCATCCGTGATCTCGCGCGCGTCCAGGGCGGTGTGCTCGTCCTCAGCGGCCGCAGCAACGACACGCGCGATCAGGCCGCCTTCAATTGCGAGAAGCCCGGCGTCGCGCCGGAGCCGGGGGCGCAGGTGTGGTTCTGGAGCGGCAAGGACGGTGATGCCGCCCGCAACCTCGGCACCCTGCCCGGCCTTCCCGCGACGCACAAGGCCGAAACCCTGCTGGTGCTGGGGGAGGACGCGGCGCGCTATCGCGTTCTGGTCTGGTTCGACGGCGTTCCCGACGGCGATCCGACGGAGTTCTTCATCGGCAAGTGATGGCGGGGGGCGCGACGCTTAGCCCGTCCCACTCGCCAAGACCTCCGCAAGCGGGGTTTCCGGCACACGGGCCGCCGACAGCACACGCTCGCGGCCTCTCAAAAACGCCCCCGGAACGATGGTTCCGGGGGCGTTGATGTTCCCAGGCCCCGTTATGAGCCCTTTTCCTGCGCACCGTCACCGGCTCTGCGGATCACTCCGCCGCGACCACCTGCGGGCGGCCGCGGGCGAGACGCTCGCGCTTGAGCAGCTCGGCCACAAGGAAGGCGGTCTCGATGGCCTGCTCGGCATTGAGGCGCGGATCGCAATAGGTGTGGTAGCGATCCCGCAGATCCTCGTCCGAGATGGCCCGGGCGCCGCCGGTGCATTCGGTGACGTTCTTGCCGGTCATCTCCAGATGCACGCCGCCGGCGAATGTGCCCTCGGCCGCATGGATGTCGAAGAAGGAGCGGATCTCCGACTGGATGCGCTCGAACGGCCGCGTCTTGTAGCCGGAGGCGGCCTTGATGGTGTTGCCGTGCATGGGATCGCACGACCACGCCACCACGCGCCCCTCCTTCTCCACCGCCCGGATGAGGGCGGGCAGGTGGTCGCCCACCTTGTCCGCGCCGAAGCGGCAGATGAGGGTGATGCGGCCCGCCTCGTTGTCCGGCTGGAGGATGTCCAGCAGGCGGATCAGCCCATCGCCCGAGAGGGAGGGCCCGCACTTGATGCCGATCGGATTGCGGATGCCGCGGAAATATTCCACATGCGCATGGTCCGGCTGGCGGGTGCGATCGCCGATCCACAGCAGGTGGCCGGAGGTGGCGTACCAGTCGCCGGACGTGGAATCCACCCGCGTCAGCGCCTGCTCGTAGCCGAGCAGCAGCGCCTCGTGGCTGGTGAAGAAGTCCGTGGTCCGCATCTCCGGGTGGCTCTGCGGATTGATCCCGCAGGCGCGCATGAAGTCGAGCGCCTCGGTGATGCGGTTGGCCAGCTCCTGGTAGCGCGAGGACTGGGGTGAGTCCTTCACGAAGCCCAGCATCCACTGATGGGCGTTCTCGAGGTTGGCATAGCCGCCATTGGCGAAGGCCCGCAGCAGGTTGAGCGTGGCCGCCGACTGGCGGTACGCCTCGATCTGCCGGCGCGGGTCGGGAATGCGCGCCTCGGGGGTGAAGGCGATGTCGTTCACGATGTCACCGCGGTAGCTGGGCAGCGTCACGCCGTTCTCGGTCTCGGTATCCGAGGACCGGGGCTTGGCGAACTGGCCGGCGATGCGGCCCACCTTCACCACCGGCGAGCCGCCGGCGAACGAGAGCACCACCGCCATCTGCAGGAACACGCGGAAGAAATCGCGGATGTTGTCGGCGGAGTGCTCGTCGAAGCTCTCGGCGCAGTCGCCGCCCTGGAGCAGGAAGGCTTCGCCCTTCGCCACCTTGGCGATCTCCGCCTTCAGGCGGCGCGCCTCGCCGGCGAAGACGAGGGGCGGGTAGGAGGCGAGCTTGGCTTCCACCTCGGCGAGCACGGTCTTGTCCGGATAATCGGGCATCTGCACGCCGGGATAAAATCGCCAGCTGTCCGGACGCCAGCCTTCGGCGCGGCGAGAAACCTCGGCGCCAGGGACGGGTGCGGATTGCGGGCGGGTCACCATTTCACTCTCCATTTTCGAAAGCCGGCCGGTTCTTCCGTGCCGGTCCGCCCCGCTGGTGCGCCGTTGGCGTTCCTCTTGTGTTCGCGAGGCCGGAAGGCGGGCTTATACACGAAGGCGCGCCGCGCCGAAAGCACACGCCGCAACAGGCTCGCCCCTGCGGCCGGCCGGCTTGACGGCCATGTGATGTCGATGCGGGGGCAGCGCCTTCATTCCGTTACGGAACAAGGCCATCCTCCCGGCACTTTCCCCTGGTCGACAACCCGCCCGGAGATTCCAGCGATGACCTCGACCCACCATCCGCCGCTTCCGCATCACACCCCCGCCCGGCGGACCTCCCGCACCCTCGTGCCATGGGTCCTCGCCGGATTGCTTTCGTCCGTCGGGGCGGCCGTCGCCCATCACGGCTGGGGCAGCTACGACACCTCCAAGGCCTTCACCATGACCGGACCGGTCGCCCATCTCGAATGGTCCAACCCGCATGCGCACCTCGCCATGCAGCATGATGGCTCGACCTGGATCGCCACCCTCGCCCCCATCTCGCGCATGCAGACCCGCGGCCTCACCCCCGAGATGCTCCAGACGGGCACGCAGGTGAGCATCTACGGCTATCCCTCGACCCGCACCGTGGGGGAGATGCGGGCCGAACGCATCACCGTGGGCGGCAAGACCGTGGAACTGAGGTAGACGTCGATGGAGAGCCTGTTCGCCCTCGCCGCCGCGCTGGAGGGCTCCGCGCTCGGACAGGCGGCGCGCGCGAGCATCTGGCTCTATCCCGTGGCGAACCTCACCCACGTCCTGGGCGCGGCCCTGCTCGTAGGCGCGTCCGCCACCTTCGACATCGCCATCCTCAGGGGCGACCGGGCGGCGCGGTGGGTGCTGCGCGCCGGCATGTGGCTGGCAGCGCTCGGGCTCGTCGTCCAGGTGGCCTCCGGGGTGGTGCTGTTCGCGGCGGAGGCCGGACCGCTGCTGCGCAATGCCGCCTTCCTCGCCAAGCTCGCCTTCATCCTCGTGGGGCTGGCGAACATCGCCGCCTTCCACCTCTTCTTCCGGCCGGAGCCGACCGGAGGACGGTATGCGCGAGGCGCACGGCTCGCGGCGGGGGTGTCCCTTCTCGCCTGGGTCGCCGCTCTTCTCCTGGGCCGCACCATCGCCTATGTGTGACCCTCAGGCTGCCGCCCCCGCGCGGCGCCCCGTCCAGTCCGTGTCTGTTGCGGGACACATCCAACACCAGAGCGTATCATGTCCCTGCCCCAGCGTGCCGCCGCGACCCGCGATCCTGCCTCCGGAGCGGGGCAGGCGGCCGCCAAGTCCTCCGCCGGAAAGACTCGGACGCCCCAGCCCCTGCGCCCCGCCTTCCCGGAATTCGTCGCCCTCATCGCCCTGCTGATGGGAATGACGGCCTTCTCCATCGATAACCTGCTGCCCGCCTTCGGCGCCATCCGCGCCGACTTCGCGCTGGCGGATCCCAATCGCGTGCAGGTGATGGTCTATGCCTACCTGCTCGGCATCGGCGCGGCGCAGTTCTTCTATGGCCCGGTGTCCGATGTGCTGGGCCGTCGGCCGATCCTGTTCGCCGGCCTCGCCATCTATGCGGCGGGCAGCCTCATCGCCCTGTTCACCACCGATTTCAACGTTCTTATCGCGGCCCGCGTCATCCAGGGCGTGGGAGCGGCGGCGGGGCGGGTGCTGGCCATCGCCATCGTGCGCGACCGCTTCGAGGGGCGCGAGATGGCCCGCATCATGTCGCTGAGCATGATGGTCTTCCTCACCGTGCCCATCGTTGCTCCGGCTCTCGGCAGCGTCATCCTCGTCTTCGGCTCCTGGCACCTCATCTTCGTGGCCATGCTGGCGCTGGCGCTGCTGCTGTGGGTCTGGTTCGGCCTGCGCATGCCCGAAACGCTGCATCCCGAATACCGCATCCCGTTCTCGCTGCGCGGCATCGGGCGGGCGGTGGTGCTCACCCTCACCACGCGCCGGTCGGCGGGCTATGCGGTGGCCATCGGCCTGATGATGGGATCGCTGATGGCCTATGTGGGCTCCGCGTCCCAGGTCTTCCAGACCGACATCTACAAGCTCGGTCACCTGTTCCCGGTGGCGTTCGCGGCAGTGGCCGGCATCATGGCGGTCGCCGCGTTCATCAACGCCTCGCTGGTGCGGCGCGTGGGCATGCGGCGGCTCTCGCACGGCGGTATCTGCGGCTTCATCGCCACCGGCGCGCTGATGGTCGGCTCCAGCCTCGCCTTCGACGGCAAGCCGCCCCTCGTGCTGTTTTGCGCCCTCGTGGCGTCGGCCCAGTTCCTGTTCGCACTCACCGTGCCCAACTTCAACTCCATGGCCATGGAGCCGCTCGGGGCGGTGGCGGGCACGGCCTCCTCCTTCATCGGCGGCTTCACCACCCTGATGTCGTCGGTGCTCGGCTTCTTCGTCGGCCGCGCCTTCGACGGCACGGTGCTGCCCCTGAGCCTGGGCTACATGGTACTGGGCGCCATCGCGCTTGGGTGGGTGCTGTGGGCGGAGAAAGGCCGGCTGTTCGGGCACAATCCCTGAGCCCCGCCCGAGAGCTGCGCCTTCTCAGGCCTTGGTGCGCAGCGTCACCAGTTCCTCGGCGGAGGTGGGATGCACGGCGACGGTGCGGTCGAAATCCGCCTTCGTCGCCTTCAGCCCCAGCGCCACCGCGGCGAGCTGGACCATCTCGGACGCCGCATCGCCCATGATGTGGCAGCCGAGCACGCGATCGCTCTCCTGGTCCACCACCAGCTTCATGAAGGTGCGCGTCTCGCGCCCCGACAGGGTCGCCTTCAGCGGGCGGAACGAGGTCTTGTAGATGTCGATGGCGCGCCCGGTGGCCCGCGCCGCCTCCTCGGTGAGCCCCACGGTGCCGATCTCCGGCTCGGAAAACACCGCGGTGGCGACGAGCGAGTGGTCCACCGTCCAGGGCTTGTTGCCGAACACCGTGTCGGCGAAGGCGTGCCCCTCGCGGATGGCGACCGGGGTCAGGTTGATGCGGTTGGTCACGTCGCCCACCGCATAGATGGAGGGCACGTTGGTGCGGCCGGCCTCGTCCACCACCACCGCGCCCACGTCGTCGAGGGCGACGCCGACCTCGGCCAGGCCGAGATTGCGGGTATTGGGCACGCGGCCCAGAGCGAGCATCACGTCGTCCACCTCGAGGCTGCTGCCGTCGGACAGCACGACGCGCTTGCCGCCGGCGATGACCTCGATCGACGCGATGGTGCACCCCGGCGCGAGGCGGATGCTGGCGCGCGAGAGCTCGGCCTGCAGATGGTCGCGGATCTCGCCGTCGAAGCCGCGCAAGACCCTGTCGCCGCGATAGACGAGGGTCACATCCGCCCCGAGGGCGCGGAACAGGCCGGCAAACTCCACGGCGATGTAGCCCGCCCCCTGGATGAGGATGCGGTCCGGAAAGTGCGTGAGGTTGAACGCCTCGTTGGAGGTGATGGCGAGCTCGCAGCCGGGAATGGCCGGCCCCAGCGCCGGATGCGCGCCGGTGGCGACGAGGATGTAGCGCGCCGTGATCTCCTCGCCGGTGGAGAGGATCCGCACCGTGTTCGGCCCGGCCACCACGGCACGGGAGGCGACCACCTCCACGCCGGCATTTTCCGCATTGCGGCGGTAGATGCCTTCCAGCCGGGCGATCTCCTTGTCCTTGTTGGCGACGAGGGTGAGCCAGTCGAACTCGTGCTCGCTCACGCGCCAGCCGAACCCGGCCATGTCCTCGAGATCGTGGGCGAACCGCCCGGCATAGACGAACAGCTTCTTGGGCACGCAGCCACGGATGACGCAGGTGCCGCCGATGCGGTACTCCTCCGCCATCATCACCTTGGCGCCATATTGTGCCGCGATCCGCGCCGCGCGGACGCCGCCCGACCCGGCGCCGATGACGAACAGATCCACTTCCCGCTGTGCCATGCCGAGCTCCCGGCTTCCGCGATCGCGCACAGTCGCGCCTTCGACTTTGAACGCGTGACTTGAAGGACCCCTGCCCCGCCGTCAAGCGATCGCGCGGTCACGGCTGCGCGCTTGCAGGGGCGGCATTTGAGTGCTTCAAGGCGGGCAAATGCAAAGACAGGCCCATGGCTGAGACCGCAATTCCCCCGCTGTGGCTCGCGAGCGCGCCGGCAGCGGACGGGCGAAGGTGCTTCCGGCTGCCGCTCCTGCTGCGCCTCAGGGCGATCCGGCACGGTTTGCCGCTGGTGCTGGAGGCGGCGGGGGCGGATCGCGCGCTGGATCTCGTGGTGCGTGACCGGGCCGGCGCCGCGCTGGCGCGCGAGACACTGGGCGCGACGGGCCCGTTCGTGGTGTTCCTGCCACCGGGCGCCAGGACCCTGGAGGTGGCCGGCGCGGGCGACCTTGCCGCGGTGCGGCTCGGATACTTCCCGGTGCAAAAGGTGGCCCTCAAGCTGCATGCCTTCGCCAACGGGCGCTTCCCCGACACCGGATCGGGCCGGCGCTGGAAGGCGGCAGGCATCGCCGCGCGGACCCTGCGCGGAGCCCTCCACGCGCGGATCTCCGCCTCTCCCGCCCGCAGGCGCGGCGAGGCGGCGCGCTATCGCGCTTTCCGCGCCCGCTTCGTGGACGATTTCCGCACCGTGCCGGCGAGCGAGGCCGCGCCGCGCCTCAGCCTGGTGTCGGATGCCTCCACCGTCACGCCGGCGGCGCTCGCCCGTTGCGCCCACGCCCTCGCCGCGCAGACGGATCACGCCTTCGAGTGGGTGGTGGCCCTGCCGCCGGAGCGCCTGCCGCAGGAGGCTGACGTCCTTGCCGCCGCCGGAGCGCAGTTGATTCCCGCCTCCACCCCGGGAGTGGAGGCCCTTTCCTCCGCCCTCCAGGCCGCCGCGGGCGGCCTCGTCCTGTTCCTCGATGCGGCCGGGAAGCCGACGCGGGATGCGGTGGCGCTCATCCGCTCCACCTTCGCCCGCCATCGCGACTGCGCCCTCGCTTATGCCGACGAGGAGCGCCTGGATGCGGACGGAACCCCGCTCCACGGTGTCTTTCACCCTGCCTTCAACCGGCACCTGATGGAAGCCTCGGGCTATCTCGCCGGCTTCGCGGCCCTGCCCCGCGCCGACGCCCTGCGCCTCGGCCTGTCGGAAGGCACGGGTCCGGCGGCGGTTTACGACCTGCTCCTGCGCCACATCGCCGGCCTCGACCCCGCCCGCATCCGCCACATCCCGCGCGTCGCCTTCGGCATCGAGGGCCGGCCGCCAGGCTTCGCGCCGGGCGCCATCGGCCTGGCGTCGCGGGCCCTGGCGCAACGGCTCGGCGTGCCGGTGGAGGTCGTCGGCGGGCGGCACCTGAGGCCGATTTATCCGGTGCCCGACACAGCGCCCCTGGTCTCCATCGTGGTGCCGACCCGCGACCGGGCGGCGCTGCTGGGCACCGCCCTGCGCTCGCTCATCGCGCGGACGGACTATCGAGCCTTCGAGATCATCGTCGTCGACAACGGCTCGGTGGAACCGGAGACGTTCGACCTGTTCGAGGAGATCAAGGGCCTGTGGCCGCAGACCACCGTGGTGCGGGACGACGGCGGCTTCAACTTTCCGCGCATCTGCAATCTCGGCGTCGCGGCAGCGCGCGGCGAGCTGATCCTCCTCCTCAACAACGACATCGAGGTGGTGGATGGCGGCTGGCTTTCGGAAATGGTCGCCCTCGCCGCCCTGCCGAAGGCCGGGATCGTCGGGGCGAAGCTGCTGTTTCCCGAGCGCACGGTGCAGCATGCCGGCGCCATCGTCGGGCTGTTCCGCTATGCCGACCACTGGTTTGCCCACAGCGCGGCCGATGCGCCGGGCTATGAGGATCGCCTCCTGGTGCGGCAGAACCTCTCCGCGGTTACCGCCGCCTGCCTGCTGATCCGGCGTGATGTCTGGGACACCATCGGCCCGCTCGACGCCGAGCGCTTCGCCGAGGACTGCAACGATATCGATCTGTGCCTGCGGGCGCGGCGGGCGGGGTACGACGTGGTGTTCACGCCCTTCGCCGTGCTGCTGCACCACGAATCCGCATCACGCGGAAAAAAGCGCTCCAAGGCGCATCGCGAGCGGCTGAAGGCGCAGCGGGCACGGATGGAGGCCATCTGGCACACTTCCACCGTCGTGGACCCGCACTACAGCCCCAACCTCAGCCGCAAGAGCCTGTTCGCGGCCCAGTCGCCGGAGCCGGAGGGGGCGCGGGAACCGCGGACCGACACCGTCTGACGGGCATCGCGGCGGGGATCAGCCGGCATGACCGGCAAGCGGGCGTGATCCGGTCCCGCCCGGATCACGCCACCGGGGTCACAGATTGACGCCGCGCTTCTTCATCTCGGCGCGGATACGCTCCGACGCCTCGTTGCCCACCTGGGCGCTCCAGGTCTGGACGCCCTTCATGGCATCCTGGAAGATCGCCGGGCGCTCCTGCACCAGCTTCGCGCCGGTGGGGGTACGGTAGAAGGCGATGGCATCCTTGAGTTCCGCCTCGGAGAAGCGGCTGGCATAGACGCTGGCGAAAATGTCGACGACCTCGGCTTTGCGCTTCTCGAGATCGGTGGCCACCTGCATCCCGACCTCCCCGAGCTGCTTGGCCAGGTCCGGGTTGGTCTGAAGGAGACGGCGGGCGGCCTGCTCGACCACATTAGCGATCACGCCGTCGAAGATGCGCGCCTCACCGTTCACGGCAACGAGCTCGCGCGACAGCTGCATCTGCGCCGCACTCGGAGGCTTGACCGCCGGGGCGGCCTGCTGCGCGCTGGCCGGCAGGCTCAGGAGCGCCGGCGCGCCAGCGACCGCGAGGGCCATCGCAAGCACGAGCCGGGTGGTGGTGGCACGCTTGAAAGCGACCGGAAGGGAAACGCGCATGGATTTCTCCGGAAAGAGGAAAACTAGAAGCTGCCGTGTTCCAGCACGATGACACCGTCCGGCCCGGCCAGGACGGCACGCCGCGCGAGGCCGAGGAAGAGACCGTGCTCGACCACCCCGGGCACCTCCTCCAGCGCACGCGCGAGGCGGGCCGGGTCGGGAATGCGACCGAGATGGGCATCGAGGATCAGGTGCCCCTGATCGGTGACGAAAGGATGGCCATCCCGGTCGCGGCGCACCGTCACCGGTCCCTTGCAACCGGCGGCACGCACCGCCTCGCTCACATGGCGCTCGATGGACACGACGCCGAAATCCACCACCTCGATGGGCAGGGGAAAGCGGCCGAGAACGTCGACCTTCTTGGATGCATCAGCGATCACCACCATCTCGCGCGCGGCACGGGCGACGATCTTCTCGCGCAGCAGCGCGCCGCCGCCGCCCTTCACCAGCGCGAGGCCGGGGCCGATCTCGTCGGCGCCGTCCACGCACAGGTCAAGCTCGCCCGCCTCGTCGAGGGTAGCGATCGGCACGCCGAGGGACACCGCCTGCTCCAGCGTCTGCTGGGACGTCGGCACGCCCAGGATGGTGAGGCCGTCGCGCACCTTCTCCGCCAGGAGCTCCACGAAGTGGCGGGCGGTGGACCCCGTGCCGAGGCCGAGGCGCATGCCGTCGGTCACATAGGTGAGGGCATGGGCGGCGGCGCGGCGCTTGAGGTCTTCGGGGGGCATGGACATTTCCGTTCCGGCCGCCCCTGCAGCGTCCGGCGGCGACCGGGACGACCGGGATGGCTCATCGTTGCCAAGGGGACGGCTGCGCCGCCCTCCCCGCCTCTAGCCCCGATCCGCTCCGGCGACAAGCGGCGCGACGCCTCACCGCGCCGGGGCCGTGCACACCAGGAGGGATTCGACCGCGCCCTTCACCCCCGGCACCTCGCGCACGTAGCAGATGCTCATTTCGCCGGTGGCGCGGTTGACGCGGAACACGCCGGTCTCGCCCTCGTATCGGGTGGGGACGAGGACGTAGTCGCCCGCTTGCAGAGAGCCGGCGCCCTGTCCCTGGGTGAAGCACCGCGTGACGCCCACGGGATTTCCCTCCGGGCGCTCGAACTGGCAGGCGTTCATCTCGCCGGTCTGGCGGTTGACGCCGAACACGCGGTTCGCCTGCGCCGATGGCGGGGCGGCGAAATCGTAGCCCGCACTGCCCGGCTGCTGCGCGCGTGCGCCACCGGCCCCCGCCAGCAACCCGGCCATGCCGCACAGGCCGGCAACCACCACCGCGAACATATGGCCCCGCTTGCATGCCTGTCCGAGAATAACGCCCTGCATTCATCCCTCCTTGTGTCCGCGCACCCCGACCCTTGGCCGGGACTGCGCCACGCGGCCGCAGCCACATGGACGGGGCGACGCTCGCGCGGAAAAGCGGCAGGATTTATGGCAGAGGGTGGGGACGGCGCCCCCAACACCTTGACTGCCCCCGAGGAGACGCCTGCATGACCACTCCCCTTCCCCCCAATCGCCTTCCCCCCACGCCCCTTTCCCCGAGCCGCCCCGTGGTCGCCTTCGACCTCGACGGCACCCTCGTCGATACCGCGCCCGATCTGCTCGATGCCCTCGACCTCGTGCTCTCCACCCACAAGATCCCGCCGGTGGACCGCGCGGCCGCGCGCAACATGATCGGGGGCGGGGCCCGCCTGCTCATCGTGCGCGGCCTGAAGAGCGAGGGCCTGGTGCTGCCCGACGAGGAAGTGGCGGCGATGACGCAGCAGTTCATCGCTCATTATGCCGAGCACATCGCCGACAGCTCGCGCCCCTTCCCCGGCCTCATCGAGGCGCTGGACCGGCTGGAGGCGAAGGGCGCCTGCCTCGCCGTGTGCACCAACAAGCTGGAACACCTGGCGCGGCTGCTGCTCGACGCCCTCGACCTGACCAAGCGATTCTCCGTCATCACCGGCGCCGATACCTATGCGCGCAGCAAGCCGGACCCGCTGCCGCTCCTCTCCACCATCAGCGCCGCGGGCGGCTCGGCGGCACAGGCGATCATGGTGGGCGACAGCATCACCGACGTGCTCACCGCACGCGCGACCGGGGTGCCGGTGGTGGCGGTCTCGTTCGGCTATACCGAGACACCTCCCCACGCGCTCGGCGCGGACGTGCTGATCCACCATTTCGACGAGCTGGAAAAAGCCGTGGATGCCCTGCTCGCCCGCGGCGCGGCCTGATCGGCCATCCACAGGCCGGCGGGGCGCACCCGCCGGCTTTGGCAACGCGCACTTGACAGGGAGGGCCGCACGGCTCTAAACGGCCCTCCTCGCAATGGCGCGGGCGATTAGCTCAGCGGGAGAGCACTCCCTTCACACGGGAGGGGTCGCAGGTTCAATCCCTGCATCGCCCACCATTCTCTATTGAAATTATTAGGAAATTTCCCCGTTGTCGTGGTCATAACCCACGATGACCCACGGTTTGGCGCCGAATGATTGACGGCAAGAGAACGAATAGAGAACAAACTCGTTGCAGGCCCCACCTCACTCTCATAGGTTGTGCTTGTGGCGCACGTCAGCGCTAGAGAGCGAAGGGATCGACCATGACCGTGAAAATCGAGAAGGTGCGCACCGGCCGGGTTCTGACCAGCCTGAAGGACGCCGCGCCCGCCGAGGTGCCTGCGAAGGCCAAGGGCGAGTCGGTGGCCACAGTGCAGCCGAAGGCCGGGGCCAAGCTGGGCGCCAAGCCCAAGGCCGACGCGGCTCGCGAGGAGCAGTTGAAGGCCGCCACTGGCCTTGTCCGCCGGGAGCAGAACGGCATCAAGGAGCCCACCGCCGGGGGCCAGTGCTGGCTCGCGTGGCAGGCGTGCGACAAAGCCATGGCCGACCTCGGGCGCACCCCGACCTCGGGCGAGGTGGCCGCCAGCAAGCACGCGGCGGGGCTCAACGCCACCAACGTGAAGGTCGAGTATTCCTACTGGCGCCGGTTCTACGGACACCCGCGCGCCGCACTGCCGCCCATCGGCCTCGTCACGAAGGCCAGCAAGGGGACGGCGGCGCAGGAGGGCAAAGAAGCCTGACGGCCGCTGCACTTGTGGTTATCGAACGGGGCGCCTTTTTCGTCGGACGGGCTATCTAAGCGAGCCGTGCTACCAATTTTGCCAATCAAATTAAGCCGGCTTTCCGAACTTGGATGCCTGCGGGTCTGCGAGTGCCTTGGACCACATTGATGCCTGTGCCTCGCTCTCCGCGCGTCGATGCTCTGACGCTTCGTCTGCGGCTTCTTGGAGATACGCCGCGTAGTCGTAACCCGGCTTGTAAGCTGAGAACTTATATCGTTTGCGCAAACGTTTTGCGAGGCGCAAAGCCTCGAGACCAAGCTGGCAAGCTTCTTCAAGGCACTTTCGCTGCGAAATGTCGTCCTCGCATCCAACCTCGCCAGCGAAATCAATGCCCCGCTGACTTGCTGGGATTTTGTTCGGAAGACTTAAAACTTCTTCCACCAATTCTAAATCTATCGCGCGCCAACTCTCATCGTCAACTGGATAAGGTGCGAGTTGCGGGAGATCCTTGGTGGCGCTGCCAACGATCCCACGAGAGGATTCAAAGTTGCGAATTTCGGATACGACCTCCGAACATATCGCGGCGAACCCCTCAAGGACAACGGCGATCCGGATGGCAAGGTAAGCTGCGTTGGCCGTCTTCCTACGCCATGTGCCAAAGCTCTCACGCCCCCACACGAGCACTTGAGTCACGATTGCCGCAGAGACACCAGCCGTCCCTGCTATTTTTAGAACCTCACTCCAGTCCATGTCATTAATCCCGACACATAGTTCGGCTACCGGAGCGCCCCTCGAACGACTCACAGTCTCTGTTACTGATAGGCGGCGGTGGCAGGATTAACTGGATAGTAATTATCAGAGCAATCAGGGCGAAAGCGCCGCCTAGACGCTTCAGAATGCCAAGCCAATGAGGCCAATAATTCCAGTCGCGGAAGCTAAATATTTCAGCCACGCCGCTGAAAAACAGATAGATCGCCAATAATACGAATGTGCCCGATAAAAAATAATTGATATACCCGCCAATCGGCGTGAATAGCAAAATGGCGCTCAAAGCCAGCATCGGCGCAGCGATGCGGATCACCCGCTCTAGTCTCGCTTGCACGGCTCCCCCCAAATGGAAGTGCAGAGTGACAAGCTAAAAGCCTACCCGCGTAGGTGCAAGCGTCGTGGCCGTCCCACTAAAGTGGGCCGGGTGCCCAGCGTGGCGCTAGGCCGGACACCGGCAAGCTGTGAAATGCCGCCAGCGCCTGCCCCACGCGACGGCCCGGCCGTCAGGCCGACTCGGGCACGGGCTGGCGCCACGCGTTGGCCATGTCGCGCTCATACTTCTCGCGGGCCTTCTTCACCTCGGGGGTTTCCTGCTCGCCGTGCCGGGCGATGGTGGGCTCGGTGTTCACCGACACGCCGGAAGGCTCAGCGTCGCCGGCCTTGTACGCGTCCCGCAGTTCGGCCTCAGAGGTCAACCGTGCGCCTAGCGCCCGGCCGTCCGCACGATCATCGCCGGAGGTGGTGCCCGTGGGCAGGAGCCGGCCGTAGCTGTCCCGGAAGAAGCCGGCGGGCACGTCATCGGCCTTGCCGCCGGCCGCGTCCCGAATGAAGGTCGCGAGCGCGGCATCGCCCATGTGGCGGGTGCGCGCGGGGTTGTGCAGCTTATCCATGGGGACGTATGCCGACTCGCCCTCCTGAAGAATGTAGCCAGCCGGCACTTCCTTGGGGCGTCCGAAGCGGTCGAGAATCGTGGTCATCGGTTGTCCTTTCCGTTGCTCAGCGGGGGTTTCGTCGTGGGCTGTGGCCACATGGGTGGCATCAGCCCTTGGCCCCGCTTGTCTGTGGGCGGCACCGGTAGGAACCGAACCGCGAATAGATGCCGGCTGCGGGACGGCGGCAGTCTCAGAGCATGCCGCCTTTCGTGCGCTCCTCTAGGACGCACGCCGCATCCGGCTTTTCCGACCGAGAACGGGTGCGTGACCGCCCTCGGTCGAAACTATGGGCACCACCGGGGACGGTTGGGGATGCGGGACAGGGGGAACCGCCTCCGTTTTCCTTTCGTGCCGAGTCGTCACAAGCACGCCCGGTGGTGCCGTGCTCAACCTCGGCGATGGTGAACGCCGGGGGAGCAACCTGTGTCCTCATGCAGCCCGCGCCGCTCGGCCAGCCTCGACGCGGATGCCGAGAATGGCGAACGGGTCCGCATCAGCCCGGCGGATACCGCCGTCCCGTTGGAGGAGCACTTCTTCCGCCAGCTCGGCCTCGAACAGGCTGGCGCGGAGGGTTGTCAGTGCTCCCGCCTTCTCGGCCGCCGACAGGGAGCCTCCCTCGCGCAAGGCGCCTTCCGCCACCATCCGCTCGAACACGCCTTCCGGGTCGAGCCAGCACGCCACCGCGAGCGCCGCAGCCTGTGCTGTGGCAGTGGCATCGGTCTTCAGCCGGCCTGTGCGGTCCATGCGCGGCCGCCCGCCTTCCCCTCGCTTCGCGATTGCGGCACGTAGCGCGGCTTCCTGCTCCTCGATGGTGGGCGCGGACGTCTCCAGCGTGTGGATGTCGCCCTTCAGGCCGACGATGGTTTCGCGGACGCTGGTGAGAGTCTGGCCCTTCTTCGGCTCGGGCGCCGGGACCGCCACGAGGCGGGCATTGGATGGCAGGGCTTCGAGCGCACGGTGGATGCCGCCGAACGCCACGTTGGCCGCGATGCGTTCGGTCTGAAAGCGCCTCAGCACTTCCTCGCGGTGCTCCAGCTCGGCTTCAAGTTGCGCAAGTCGCTCGAGGTTGCCGGGATGTGGGGCGGTGCTCTGCGCCACCGTCGTGCGCAGTTCTGTGACGGGGCGAACTACCTCGTCGCGCTTCGCCCGAGCCGCCCCGACTGCGCCCTCGCCGGCAAGTGCCGCGTCCTCGAACTCGCGCAGCTTCGCCGCAGCGGCGGGCGGCAGCTTGGCGACGGTGGCGGCCAAGGCATCGCGTGCCTCGGCGACATAGCGGGGCGGGAACCCCTGCTCGCTGTGGTTCAGTCTGGGATCGTTCATGTCAGTGCTCCGCCTCGGTGGTGGTGTGGTCATCGTCCGGCTCGTCCGGCCATTCGTCGGCCGGGTGCAGCGGCTCGCCGTGCTCCAGGTGCAGGGCGGCGATTAGCCGGCCGAGCTCCACGTCCTGCCGCCTCGTGAACGCGTGGTCGGCGCCCCAAAGAGCAGCGGTGATTTCGCACTCGATCTGCTTCGCGGCGATGCGTTCGGCGATTTCCTTCAGGGTGGGCGTGTGGCGGCCGATCAGTTGAGACAGATAGCTTTCGCGGATCTGGACGACGCGAACCTCCGTCGGATTGGCCGGGGTCCGGTCCTCCATAAATAGCTTGCGAGGGCGGCCTTTAATGGGCTCCAAGTCTTCGTTCGCAATGCGCAGGAGCTTGGCATTCATCTGCGGATGTCCTTTCAGGCGTGGGCGATGGGGAAGGGAGAAGGCGCGCCGAACTGCGGCGGTGCAGGGGGCGGCGGCTCCACCCCGAGCCCAAAAACCCTGCGGCTCATGCCGATCCGGTAGAACGCCCGCAGCGCCAGCCCGTGGCATTCATCCCAAAGCGCCCCTGCGTGGTCCGCCTCGTTCTGGCTGGCGAAGGCGACCTCCGCGCCTTGGAGTTTCAGGGCTTCATGCTCGAAGGCGTTCAAAGCGGCGTGGAGCCGATGGTCGCCGCTGCGCTCATTGGCGTAGAAGAATTTGCCCCGCAGGGTGACAAGTCGTTTGACGAGGGCTCCACCAGTAATCGCTTTCATAACTTGCACTCCACCTGCGCAGTTCGGCCCTTCTATTCACGGCATGGGGGCTTGTTCTGTCGTTAACAATAGTGCCGTCTTTTCGGAATGACAAGTAGTAATTGCCGAATACGCGGCCGTATGCTACGGTTGCAGAAATTAATCTAAGTAATGGATGCCGTATGGCGGCCAAACGTAAGTCAAATACACCCGATCCGCTGACAAGAACTGAGAGCGTCTACAAGGCAAAGCTGAGGTGGAAGCCTCGCCCATTGCCCCCGGACCTACAGGCGCGCGAGGAGGAACTGCTCGCCAAGTTCACAGGTGGGTATCACCCGGATATGTGCGAGGTGGTGCTCATGCGGATGGCCGAGGGCCACAGCGTCGCGGCGGTGGCCGGCATCCTCGGGATCGCGAAAGACACCTTGTTCACGTGGGCGAACCAGCGTGAGGCCATGGGCCACGCGCTGCGCATCGGGCAGGGGTTGCGGGTGTGGTTCTATGAGCAACGCATCAAGGAAGAAGCCGCCCTCGGCAATGCCGAGGGTGTCAGATGGTGCCTGTCCATGCTCCGCAGCGCCGATCCGATTTACCGGAATGCGGGGCCACTAATCGAGCAGCACGTCTCGGTCACGAATGCCGCTGTCGTGGCGGAGTTCGACGACAAGACGCGGAGCGCGCTGGATGCCTTGGCCGCCAAGCTCGCCGGCAACTTCACGCAGCCTGTCCCGGCGCTGGCGTCCGCTGAGTGCGACGAGGACGATGGGCAGTAGCCAAATGGGCGGCGATGCGCCGGGTCTCCGGGGGCAGGTCTTGGGGCGGCCCTTGCCTCATGCTGAAATATTGGGTGATATCAAAGGGCTAAGGTGGCTGGGCAGGGAACCTAACCCCTTCAGATGTTTGCATGAAGCGTGGCCATATGCCATGCTGCGCGCTTGCCGCCGAAAGGCGGCGCCGGGATTAGGGAAAGTCCGGTACAACCTCCCACTCATGCGAAAGCCGCCCGTTGGACGCGGACGGCTTTCAGATACTGGGATGGATGTACTGGAACCACAAAAGCACTGGCAAGCTTTTGTAGCACAGCTGGCGCATACCCGCAAGCTGTTCCGGTACATCTGGCCCGTATGGGAAGATGTACTATGACGGATGAGTTTGAAGACCTTGCGCTCCTGAACGCGGCATATGCGGATGACGAAACGAAGCGCCTCGATGCGCGTTTCGCCAAGCTCCTGAATATCCCGGCAGAGCTGCGCGCCATCCCCCAATGGATGTTCGCAGGCGCCGACAAGGCACCCCACACGCTGCGCGACGGCAGGACGGTTCACGGCAGCGTCTCCAAGCCTGACGACTGGATGACCTTCGATGCAGCCGTAGCCGCCGCGAGGGTGTGCAACGGCCACGTGGGGTTCGTCTTCACGAAGGGGTGCGGCTTCACCGTCCTCGACGTGGACGTGAAAAATGCGAACACCCATCCGAACGAGCCGGGACGTTGGACGCCACCGGACGTGCTGGACAGCCTGTGGAGCTATGTTCAGAAGGTGAGCAGCTACACCGAGCGCTCCCGTTCCGGTTGGGGCCTGCATGTGCTGGTGCGCGGCGACATTGGCCTCGGCATCCACAGCAAGTTCCTCGAAATATACTCCCAAGACCGATTCATGATCTGCACCGGCGACAGGCTGGAGCAGTTGCCGGCGACCATCGAAGATCGCGACGAGGAAGTGAAGCGGATCGCGGACGAGTACCGGAAGCGCACGGGCGCCTTGAAGCTGGTGGACCTCCCCCCTTGCACCATCGAACGTCGCACCGACAGCGACGTGATGGACTGGCTTCGATCGTGGAGCAACGCGTCGCAGTTCGAGCACCTGTGGGCGGGCGACATCGCCGGATATTCGTCGCAGTCGGAAGCCGATGCCGCACTTCTGAACTTCTTGTGGAAGGCGACGGAGGACAGGGAGCAGGTGTTCCGGTTGTTCCGCCAGTCCAAGCTCGGGGAGTGGGACATTCGACGGCGCTGCCCCCGGTTCAAGGCGAACCGGAATGACGACTATCTGAATCGTAGCCTTGCCTTCGTGGTGTCCAAGATGGTGGAGGAAGCCGAAAGGGTAGCCCGGATGCAGGCTGAGATTTCTTTTACCTATGAGGCGGCACAGGAGGCACGGGTGGCAGAGCCCGCTTCGGTGGAGCCCGTGTTCAGCTTCCCTCCCGGCTTCGCAGGTGTGATCGCGCATCATATGTACGCGAACAGCTATTCGCCCATCATGGAGGTGGCGACGGTGGCGACCGTGGCCTTGCTCGCCGGTGTCTGTGGCAGAACCTACCGCACGCACACGAACGTGGATTTGTCCCTCTATCAAATTCTGGTGGCCCGTAGCGGCATCGGCAAAGACGCCATTCACAAGGAGATTCCAAAGTGGGTCAAGGTCAACGGCGTTGTCGGGGCAGATCGTTTCTTACAGGCAACTGACTTCGTGTCCGGTCCTGCCCTCCATAGACAGCTTCTCGCGACGCCCGGATTCCTGAACCTGCAAGGCGAGTTCGGGCGCCGTCTCAAGCGTATGGCGAACCCGACCGACGCGCCGGAGCAGGCATTTCGCACCGTCCTCACCAACGCGTACTCAAAGGACTATCTGGAGGGCAAGACGTACAGCGATACGGCGAAGAACGTGCCCGGTGTCGCGTACCCCGCCCTGTCCTTCCTCGGCGAGACGACACCGGACAAGTTCAAGGAAGCGCTCACCTCCGACATGATGGAAGATGGGTTGCTGTCTCGATTCCTCGTGACCACATACACGGGGGACCGCCCCCCGCCGAACAAGTCCTCGGGGGAAGCCGCGCTTCCCAATGACCAGTGGGGATATTGGTGTGGCCTCCTCAGTAAGGCCATTGAGAACAACCGCCCCCTCCCGGCTCCTCCGGCAGTGCGTCGAGTCGCTATGCAGCCGGACGCCCTGAATGCCATAGAACAGTTCGAGTTTCATTGCATCGCTAGGGTTAATGGGAGCAACGATGATCACGAGCGGGCAGTATGGAATCGAGCCCACCTGAAAGCGCTAAAGGTTGCCTCCCTTCTCGCCGTGGCGGATTGTTGGTGGGAGCCGGTAGCCACAATGGCGCACGTGGAATGGGCCATTGGCTTCGTCGAGCGTGATGTGAAGCTTTTCCTCGGTCAACTTGAAAGTGGCGACATTGGTCGAGATGATAGCGACCGTGAAAAGAAGGTGCTCCAGTTGTGCGATAAGTACCTTGCGTTGCCCGACGATAAGGTTCCGACAAAAGTCCGCAAACTTGAACACTTGCGCAGGGCCGGCATTATCCCCCGTCAGTACATTCAGATTGAAGCGTCCAAGCTTGCGGCTTTCCGTAGCGATAAGACGGGTGAAGGAAAGCGCGCGCTCGACACGGCGCTTAAGTCCGCCCTTGAAAACCATAATCTGATGGAGGTTCCCGCAATCAACTTAAAGAGCGAGTTCAAATTTGAGGGGCGCGCTTTCCGTTTGCCTGTCTGAACTCGGATACCAAATGATGTCGCCTCGCCCCGGCGTCCCCATCCCGTGGGGCTTCTTTTTGTCCCCTAGCCGCACTATTCTGGTTCCGTGGTTCCGCGCTGGTTCCGCGCCAAGCGCGGAACCAGAAATATATAATAAAAACATATGTTTAACTGTTGTTTTTATAGTTGGTTCCGTAAGTTCCGTGGGGGTACACTGTCGTAGCTTTTGGCGGCGCGGTCACTGTGGGGCGGAACCCGGAACCTGCGGAACCGGGAACCTGCCGCCGGGTGCCCAGCAGTGGGCTACCCTGTGCTCACCTAAATACCTCCAATGAGTTCAACGGGGTTCGGCGCCCAACAGTGCCGCCGAACCTGTCGAGGTGGCCGGCAAGGTGCTGGCTCAACTACCTCCCCATGTGGTCATCGTTCCCGCTCCCGCCGCCCGCCCGCCCATGCCGTGCTCGGGGACGTGCCGGACGTGCGGGGCACCCCGGCGCCGGGACAAGCTGCGCCGCTCGCCAGCGGTGTGGGCCAGACTCGCGCGGCGGGTGGCCGGGCTGCCTTGGGCCGGCCCCAGCGAAACGCCCGCCCACGGCCGTCCTACGCGAGTCCGGCGGACGAGGCACCGCGTGCGCGTGAAAGAGAGTGGTCGGCGCTCGGACGGCCTTCCGTCCATCCCCGCCCCATCCCCGTCCTCGGTCCCCTTTCCGTCCATGCCTCCCCTGTCCTGTGAGCCTCCACGACAAATAGCACTCCACACAAGTATTGCGCATAATCGCAGTGCAAATACTTCACATCAGACTGCAAAAATCGCTTCAAATCAACGCTTTCACTGTGGTTACAGTCAGTGACAACGTAATGCAGCCCCATGCGGGGCGAAAAGCCACAGTGGAAGCGGTCATGTCGGAAGAAGACTCCAACGCCCCCGCCAGCAACGAGCCGAACCTTCGGTTCCTGCGGGTGGAGGAAGTCTACCAGCTTGTCGGCATCGGCCGCAGCTTCCTCGATGACTTGGTGCGCGAGGGCGACTTCCCGGTGCCGGTCTACCTGAGCGCCAAAACGCGGGTTTGGATCGAGGCCGAAGTGCTCGCCTGGATGCGGGCCAAGGCGGCCACCAGCCGGACGCGCCCGCCTGCAACCCACAAGGTCCAGCGCCGGAGGGAACTGGTATGAGCGAAGACACCCCCCACCGCCGCCTTCTGATCGACTGCGCGGCGCACCATGCGTTCGCGTCCGTCCCGCCACCGTGGAAAACGGCCTCGGTCGGAGGCGCACCAAGAGGCGTCGTTCGCAAGGTCACTGATGCGGCTACCAATGTGGCGACTGGTGTCGCCGCAGGTGCCGTCAACGGCCTCGCTGTGACGATCAACGGGGTAGCCCGTGCATTGGAGGCGGCGGCTAGGCTGGTGCGGTCAATTGAGGTGGAGGGGCCTTGACAGGGGCAGGTCCAAAGCTATCGTTGAAATCCTGAAGGAAACGACCTGACTCGAGTTTCCTTCGACAGCGCTCTTCATCGGGCAGCTGGGGTCGCGGTTTGGTAAGGCAAGGTCAATCTGACCTTTGGTAGATGCGAGCGTAGTCAGGGCATCTACCAAGGTCTTTCCTACTAACGGAGAGACCAATGCCTAAATTGCAAAACGGACATGCCCCTGGTCACGTTCGGGATACCTTCGTCCATGCCATCAAGGCCTTCGCCTGCTGGAATGACGGTGAGCCTGAACCCACCGTTGAGTTCGAGGTGAACTACGTCCCTCGACAGATCCCGATTTCGCAGGCTTGCAGCGCCCTCTGGAATTGCACAGACATTATCCCTGCGGCCGAATTCAACCTTCTGCGCGATATGGGCCTCCCGATAAGGCGTGGCACTTATGCGGCGTGCGCTCGGGCTCTGAAGACGGAAATCGGAGGGAGGCGGTGACTGCGCAGCCCGCAGCACGACCTTCTCATGCGGTCACGAAAAAGGGCGCCTTGCGGCGCCCTTTTGTTTTGATCCCGCTTTGTTCTCAGGCAGTTCGGTTCCTATTTAAGGAGTCGAATTAGGCTGGGATCATTGGGAAAAGTGACCACATGGCAGCGCCACCCCCGGATCATTCCCCGGCTGAAGGCCATACGAGGTGGCCGATGCCCTTGAACTCCCCGATGCTCAGCCGGCCCCGCTCACGCGCCTTCGAGCCGGGCATAGCCAGCCGCTCGGCGAGGTTGGACATGGGGGCTTCCCAAATCTCATGCGGTTCAAACGTCGCTGCATCCAATAGCACCAGCAACACCGTATCGCAGTGATCGTGATGGCTGAGGGTGCCGAGCTTCTTGCTGCCGCTGCCCTTGGCGTCGGCTACGCGTGTCTTGATTTGTACCCGGTGGGCGGTGCCGTCCGCAGCGATGCGGAGAGCGTCATGGCCCTTTGTGCGGGCCGAAGCCAGTTCGAGCCCGAGCAGTTTGGCCGCAGCATACTCGCCCAGCTCCCCAGTGACGCCGAGGGGCTTTCCCGTCAGCCGGTAATACTCCACGGCCAACGGCCTGATCGCCGCGAGGACGGCGGCCACACGCTGGGATTTTGCATCGTCCGTCATGCGCGGAGCTGTAGCACATTCGACGGTGCGACCTTCCCGAGGCAATAGTCGGCCCATGCCTCCATCAACACGCGCCGCCGTTCTAGCGCGTCGCTGCGCCGGTAAGCCTGCTCGGTGGCGTCGCCTACGGCATGGGCCAAGGCAGCTTCCACCACCTCGCGCGGAAACTCGGTGTGATCGCCGGCCCAATCCCGGAACGTGCTGCGAAACCCGTGAACAGTGATGTCGGTCACGCCCATGCGCACCTTGAGCAGGCCGAGCATTGCCACGTTGCTGAGCCCCGAGCCCTTGCGCATGCCGGCGAACACATGGGCGTTGCCCTTCTCCCGTGGCACGGCCTTGAGCAAGTCGATGGTCGCTTGGCTGAGCGGCACGCGATGGTCGCGCCGCATCTTCATGCGGGCGGCTGGGATCGTCCACAGGCCGCGCTCAAGGTCGATTTCGTCCCACGTCGCGCCGATGGTTTCGTTCGTCCGCGCGGCCGTCAAAATCGTGAACCGCAGGGCGATGGCAGCCATGCCGCCCATTGTGGTCACACGGGCGAAGAAGGCGGCCACCTCCTTGACGGGCAACGCTGCGTAATGCTGATCGGGCGCAATGGCGGCCGGGGACGGCAAGGCTTCTCGGAGGTGGCCCGCCCACCGCGCCGGGTTGTCGCCCGTGCGATAGCCCTTCACCGTGGCGAACGCCAGAATTGCCTCGATGTACCCGCGCACCCTCGAAGCGGTTTCGGTCCTGCTGTGCCAAATCGGCTCCAACACCTTCAACACGTCCTGCGTGTTGATGTCGCTGACGGCCAGCGCGCCGATGTGCGGATAAACAAACGTCTTCAGCCGGGCCAAGAAAACCTCCCGGGTCTTCCGGCTGGCCCATTTCCGCTCGTGGCTATCGAAATATTGCGTCGCTGCGTCACGGAATAGAAGCAGCTTGCGCGCTTCGGCCTTCCGCTGCTCGCGCTCGGCCCTACGTTCGGCAACGGGGTCCCGCCCGGCACGAACCAGCCGCCGCATGTCGCGGGCCAAGTCCCGCGCCTCCTCCAAGTCCACGTCATGAATGCTGCCCAGCCCCATGCATCGCTCGCGGCCGTCGCGCTCCCAGCGGTAGAGCCAACTTTTCGTCCCGGTGGCCGTCACCTGAAGAAACAGCCCTTGCCCGTCGCCATATCGGCCCATGTCCTTGAGGCCAGCTACCCGCTTCACCGTCAGCTTTCCCATGTGGCCACCCTTTGCCCAAGCTACCGGCACGGCCCCCGGAATGGCAGGCCACGCAATGCGGTGCAATACGGGGCTATATGGCATGGGAATACGGCAAAAATATAGTAGTATCAATGACTTGAGTGAAATGCTGCAAGCCGAATTCGGCGCTATTCAGGCTCATTCGGTTCGGCGCCAAGTCCCTGCATCGCCCACCATTTTCCAGCGTCCGGCAGCAGAGCAAGTTTCAGGGCCAAAACGCGGCCTGAAGGTAGCCGGTGGCTGGCCCTGACCCGCCGTCCGTTCCACTCGTGTTCGAGCAGCTTGACCGCGACAGATGGGCTCCATCCGGCTCGGTTGATCCACCAGCGCAGGATAGGCCGTGACGTGGCCCACATCCGCCAATCATCCCACGGCGCGGCTTGCGATTACCCACAAGTCCGACCGTGGTGGAGTTCGACACCGGTTTGAATGTCGATGAGCCTTCGCCAGCCGCGCCAAAGGACCGTGTTTCCCGGCGGGGGATCGGAGTTTCTGGCAAGGTA